>Ga0209471_1000009_pt1 | contig 206537 bp, 189 predicted proteins | sample GraSoiAngelo_128_FD_185885 | JGI IMG/M metagenome (GOLD analysis project Ga0209471, IMG submission 185885) | Grasslands soil microbial communities from the Angelo Coastal Reserve, California, USA - 14_0927_12_20cm (SPAdes) (version 2) | ecosystem: Environmental > Terrestrial > Soil >...
GTGCGGAGCTTGCCAAGCTTGGCCTGGAATACGAAGAGTTCGGGCCGCGAAGCTTGCGCATCACCGCCGTGCCGGCTGAGCTGCCGTCCGGTCGAGCGACCGTGGCGATCCAGGAAACGCTGGCCGCGCTCGCAGAGAATCGCGGCGATGGTGCAATTGAAAAGGCCGCCGCGGCCCTGGCGTGCCACTCGGCGGTGAAGTTCGGCGACGTGCTCGACGTGGCGGAGCAGCGCCATCTCCTTGCTGACCTGGAGGCCGCGTCGGAATCGATCACCTGCCCGCACGGCCGTCCGACTCGTCTCCTCGTCGAGTGGCAAGAGCTGACGCGGCACTTCCGCAGAAACTACTGACCCGGATCCCTGTCGTTGTCGGGCCGACGGGCATCGGCAAATCGCCGGTCGCTTTCGACCTTGCGCTGGCGCTCAATGGCGAGATCGTCGTCGCCGACTCGCGACAGGTCTACGGGCGGCTCGACATCGCAACCAACAAGCCAGGTCCGGAAATGCGAAGGCGCGTTCGCTATCACATGATCGATTTCGTCGATCCCGCGACAGACTTCAACGCCGCGCAGTATGTCGAGGGTGCGCGCGCCGCAATCGACGACATAATCAGCCGCGGCCTTCTGCCGATCGTTGAGGGCGGCACGATGCTCTATGTCGACGCGCTCGCGGATGGCTTCAGCCTGACCGGTGTCCCACCCAATGCGGCGCTGAGGGCCGAGCTGCAGCGCCTGGACATCGCTGACCTGCAGCGAACGCTGCTCGCGATCGACCCTGATCCGGGCGTCGACATGAAGAACCCGGTGCGAGTCATTCGCGCGCTGGAGATCCTCGACGTGGCAGGACCGCCTCTGCGCCGCCTGCGCACGCGCACACCGCCGATGTGGCGGGCGATTCGCCTCGGACTTACAGCGAGCCTCGAGGTGATCGACCGGCGGCTCGACGAGCGAAGCAGACGGCAGGTCGGACGAGGTCTCGTGGCGGAGACGCAGGACGCGCTTGACGCCGGCGTTCCGCCCACGGCGCCAGTCTTGACTGGAATCGGATACGCGGAAGCGTTGGCTCACATCCGGGGCGAGCTCACATTGGAAGAGCTGCCGGCCGCGATGGCCAGGTCGAATCGCCGGTACGCGAGACGCCAGCTCCGCTGGTGGCGTCGCGACGAACGCGTCAGATGGTTCGAGATCGAGCCTGATCCGCTGCCGGGTATCCTCAGGTACATCAGGGACCAATCGTGAGCAAGACAGTGGCCGGCGCAAAACGTCTGGGGCGCATCCCGCCGTATCTCTTCGCCGAGATCGATCGCAAGGTGCAGGAGAGAAGGCGCGCGGGCGTCGATGTCATCTCGTTGGGCATCGGCGATCCCGACCTGCCGACTCCGGGGCGGATCGTGAGCGTGCTCCAGGAGACCGCGGCGGATCCTTCCAATCACCGCTACGCCTCTTACTTCGGCCTGAGTGAGCTGAGGGAATCCATCGCGCGGTGGTACAGCGAACGCTCGGGCGTCGAGCTCGACCCCTCGACCGAGATCCTTCCGACGCTCGGCTCGAAAGACGGGATCAGCCACGCGCCGCTCGCCCTGGTCGACCCGGGTGATGTCGTGCTTGCGCCCGACCCTGGTTACACCGTCTACATGACGGGCGCGATCATGGCCGGGGCGGATCCCTATGTGATGCCGCTGACCGCGGAAAATCACTGGCTGCCCGACCTCGAGGCAATTCCGACGGAGGTGGCGGACCGGGCGAGGCTGATGTGGCTGAACTATCCGAACAACCCGACCGCCGCGACGGCGGACCGGGGGTTCCTCGAACGCGCCGTCGAATTCTGCCGGCGCCACGACATCGTCCTGTGCCATGACGCGCCGTACTCCGAGATTGCATTCGACGGCTACCGGCCGATCACGCTGTTCGAGATCCCCAGCGCCAAAGAGATCGGCCTCGAGTTTCACTCGCTGTCGAAGACGTACAACATGACCGGGTGGAGGATCGGCTGGGTCTGCGGGCGCGCCGACCTGGTCAACCTGATCGGCCAGCTGAAGACGAACATCGACTCCGGCATCTTCCAGGCCGTGCAGTGGGCGGCGATCGAGGCCATGAACGGCGGTGACGACGAGACGCGTGCGGCCTGCACGGTCTACGCGCGAAGACATCGCCTTGTCGCCGACACTCTGAACAGCCTCGGCTGGTCGATCAAGCCGCCTCGCGCGACTTTCTATGTATGGGCTCCGGTGCCGAAGGGGTATGACTCCATCGGGTTTGCCAGCCACGTTCTCGACCAGGTCGGAGTCAACATCACGCCGGGCGTCGGGTTCGGCGCCCACGGTGAAGGCTACTTCCGGCTGTCGGTCACGGCCCCGGATGCCCGCCTCGAAGAGGCGATGTCCCGCATGAGGAACCTCAAGCTCTGATCACAACCAGGAGCCCGCGCGAGCGGGCATTTCTCGTTGGCATCCTGCTCCCAGGCACCACTCAGGAAGCCGTGCGCGAGCAGATGCTCGAGCTGACCGACCTCACCCGGACGGCCGGCGTCGAGGTCGTGGGCTCCGACGTGCAGCGGCGGTCCGACGTCGACCCGGCGCACTTCATCGGCATGGGCAAGGTCGAGGAGCTGCGCGACATGAAGCTCGAGGGCGAGTTCGACCTTGTGATCTGCAACGAGGACTTGAGCCCGCGCCAGCAGCGCAACCTCGAGCTGCAGGTCAAAGCTCGAGTCCTCGACCGGACCGAGATCATCCTCCAGATCTTCGCCCAGCATGCGCGTACTCATGAAGGACGTTTGCAGGTGGAGGCGGCTCGACTCCATCACCTTCTGCCGCGCCTGATCGGCGCCTACGCCTACGACCGCCAGGTGGGCGGACGAAGAGGGGGAGTGGGTGCTCGCGGCGGTTTCGGCGAGCAGCAGATCGAGGTCGAGCGCCGCCGCATCCGGAAGCGGATGCGCGACCTCGATCGGGAGATCGAGCAGGTCCGCACCCAGCGCCACCAGCAGCGCACGGGCAGGCGCCGGGCCGAGCTGGAGACGGCAGCGATCGTCGGCTACACCAACGCGGGCAAGTCGACGCTGCTGAACGTGCTCACCGGGGCCGGAGTGAGGGCCGAGCAAAAGCTGTTTGCGACCCTCGACCCGACGACGCGCAAGCTCGAGCTGCCTGCGGGCCGGGAGCTGCTGCTCACGGACACGGTGGGTTTCATCCAGAAGCTGCCCACCGACCTGGTCGCGGCCTTTCGGGCCACGCTCGAAGAGGTCACGGAGGCCGACCTGATCGTGCAGGTGTTGGACCTGAGCTCGCCGGCGGTCGAGGAGCAGGCGGAAACGGTCGAGCAGGTCCTGGGCGACCTGGGTGCCGCCGACAAGCCGCGGGTTGTCGCCCTGAACAAGGTCGACCTGCTCGGGCCGGCCGGGCGGCGCCGTGCGATCAGCGCCCTGTCAGACCGCTACCCGGGCGCGGTGGCCGTCTCGGCCACAAACCGCAGCGGCCTGGCCCAGCTGCTGGAAGCGATCGATCGGGCGAGCCGGGGCGACGCGGTGGCACTGGACATCCTGGTGCCGTACGGACGCGAGGGCGTCCTCGCCGAGCTCCGCAAGATCGGCGGGGTGGAGCGCACCGAATACGTCGAGGGCGGCACCAGGGCCTGGGGCTGGGCGCCCCGCCAAGCGGCCCGCCGGTTTCAGACGTATACGGCTAACGGAAGAGCCTGATCACTCCCCGGACGATGCCGACCAGGCTGACGCTGGTGGTGACGATCGGCTCGTAAGCCGGGTTTTCCGGGATCAGCTTGACGTGGCCGTTGCTCCGCTCGAACCGCTTGACGGTCGCGTCGCCGTCGACCAGCGCCACGACGATCGAGCCGTTGGTCGCCTCGTGCTGAGGCCGGACGAGCACCAGGTCGTTGTCCAGGATGCCGGCGTTGACCATGCTGTCGCCGCGCACCCGGAGCAGGAAGTAGCCTTCCTTGGCCAGCTCCGAAGAGAGAAGGACATGGTCCTCGATGTTCTGCTCTGCCAGGATCGGGCTCCCCGCCGCCACGTTGCCGACCACCGGGATGGACACGGCGCTCCGCCGCTTCTGGTCGAGCTCGGCGTCCTGGACGAGCTGGACGGTGCGCGACTTGCTCGGATCGCGCTTGATCAGGCCGCGCCGCTCGAGCTGGTTCAGGTGGTTGTGGACCGTCGAGCTCGAGCTGAGACCTACCGCCTCTCCGATCTCCCGCACGCTGGGCGGGTAGTTGCGACTCTTGCTCACGTCGCGGATGTAGTTGAGGATCCGGGTCTGCCGTTCGGTGAGTTCGTTGGTCAATTTCGCATTCATCTCCAGAGCGTGGTGGGGGACGTTGAAGCCATGCTAGCACTCCGGGTCTCCAAGCGCAAACCTTTGTTCGCTTGACTTGACTTCCGAACGCGCGTTCGCTATTCTCTCGAACGTATGTACGCCGCCGGTCACGGGATCAAGTCTTGGCGGGCACCCCGTGCCGGCGGCCACCCCGCGCGCCAGGCGCTTGTCGTCGCCGGTGCCGTGGTCGCGATCAGCCTCGGCCTGGCGGTGGCGGCCCACGGCGGCACCACGCCGGCCTACACGACAGTCGTGGTGGAGCCGGGCGACACGCTGTGGGGCATCGCGGCCGAGCACTATCCGGCGGATGATGTGCGGGCCCGTGTCCAGGACATCGAACAAGCCAACGGCCTTCGCGGTCCGTCGATTGAGGTGGGGCAAAGCCTGCGCCTGCCGGGCTGAACGGCGCGCCCGGTCGTGACTTCGCTGGTCCTCGTCACGCGGGAGGGCTGCCACCTCTGTGACCAGGCGCTCGGCCTGCTCCGCACGCTCGGCCACGAGCCGGAGCTGGAGGACGTGGACTCAGATGACCGGCTGCACGACCTCTACGACTGGCGAGTGCCCGTGATCCTGGTCGACGGACGGGTGGTGGCGGAGGGGAGGATCAACCTGGAACAGCTCAGGAAGCAGCTAAGCGCTCTCTGAGGCGCCGTGGGTGGAGTGCGGGGCGGCGTTCCTACGATCTCGGCGGCGTTTTGGGCCAGAAGGCCGAGCTCTGCATCCGGATAGACCTGGTTCAGCTCGTAGCGCTGGGTCGTGCCCCTCTCCGACCGTTTCAGCGTTCGAGCCACGTGCGGTAGCCATAGCGCCGCGCGACGAAAAGGCGCATCTCATCGAGGATCACGCCCTGCAACGGGCCGAATGCTAAGCGCTGACTTAATGCGTGAGTGCGAGGCAACTCACGGTGGGGAAAGGAGGGTCAAAAGCCGCCCCGGGCCGCGCGATGATCACGATAATGACTGGCATTCGGAAGGACCGCCGGGCCGTCCTCCCCCGAGGCCCGGCCGCGCCGCTCCTGGGTCCCAGGCGGGGAGATGGGGCTCTTGGGGGTCCCCGGACCCTCTGGGTGGGAGCGGCGCCCGGAGTCGGGAGGGTCGGAGGGTCGTCCCTATCCTTGTAGGTCCAACGTTTCTCGCTCCGGGACCGTCCAACGAGTACGGATTGCCGGCGGCGGGGCTGGGGCCGGACCTGAGGGAGCTGCCCCGTCCGTGCCCGCCAGGGCAGCTCGTCCCGGGGACCCAGCTGGGCCGGGACGCCCCGGGGTGCCCAGCTGGGGGGGACCTTGCCTCAGGTCCGGCAAGACGTCCTCTCGTCTGCGCGTGGTGTCAAGGTCCGGTTGATCGGACGGCCGTCGACCTTGTGCACGTCCTGGGATCGTCCTGGCACCGTCAGTGCTGGATCGTGTCCGCTCGAGGGCGTGAGCAGGCTCTACGATCGCAGCGTGAGCATGTGGGCAGGAAGCTGGCTCTAGCTGGCTACCTGGTCGCACAGGAGCAGTGGGGAGGGCTTCCAGCGGTCCAGCTCGGAGCTAACCTTGTGGCCCCCAACGGGGATCTTGCTGTCGATAATGACTGATTCCGTAAGCTTAAGCTTCGGCTGAGCGCTCCTTGTGAATCTTCCGCGGAGAGTGCATCGGCTTCTTCACGAACTCGTCGGTGCCGCGGTGGTTGAACTCGCGCTGCTTCCAATACAAAGCCTCTTGTTCGTCAAGCCAATCTTTCGGAAGGCGGTATGGACCGAGCGTGCGGTGGCTTCGGCGCGAGAGTTCAATCATTTCTAGGGCGTTGTCGCATTGCTGGACCTTGATTCGAAGGTAAGGACGCACTCCGCGTAGAAACGGGATGGCGCTTTGGCCCGTCGGACAGCGCCAGTTCCAAGTCGGGCGCGCCTTCGTCCCGAGTGTTGCTCTTGAGCTGGCGACGATCCAGCCACCCCAGAGTCCGAGCATCCAGTCGAGCACGCCTCGATCACGATTAGACACGACCACCTGGACCGAGTAATAGAACCGGCCTCGTTTTGGTTCAAACGAACGCCCGATGGCGATGCAGCCTTCGCCGTCGACGAATCCGGCCGCATAGGCCCAGTCAGTGTCGAGAATCTCCGCCATCGGCCTCGACTCAGTTCAGGCCGAGCGCTGCAGCGCCGGCTCGGCGTCCAGGCCGCGCAGGAACACCTCGAGTGGCAGCGCCGCGGCTTCGAAGTCGCCTCGCAGCAGGTCCAGGTCGGCGCCGGCTTGCTGGAGGCCGGCGATCGCCAGCTCGATCATCCGCATGGATTCGGCCACGTAGCCTTCCAGCGGCGTCTCCAGAGGCCTGGCCAGGCTCTCCCGGTGCCAGGACACCCGCAGCTCGGCGGACAGGCCCAGGAGCCGGTCGATTACCGAGCCCGCGACGCCGCGCTCGAGTGGCTCGGAGGCGAGCCGGGTCCAGGACTCGCCAAAGGTCCGGATCAGCCGCCGCAGCTTTACCTGGGTCGCCAGAGTGCGCATGTTCGATCGAGAGTATACCGAACGGGCGTTCGGACTGCAAATGGGGCCTGTTAAGCTCCAGGCCGGTGCGGCAGCTCCTGATCACGGCCGGGCTCCTCCTCCCCCTCGCCCTGGACACCTTTGCCCTGGCGGCCGCCCTCGGCATGGCCGGCCTCGAACGTCGCGACCGGATGCGGGTCGCGCTCGTCTTCACGGTCTTCGAGGCCGGGATGCCCATCCTCGGCCTTCTGGTCGGGCGCGTGGCAGGCAACTTGATCGGAGCCTGGGCGGGCTACGGCGGGATCCTGTTCCTTTTGATCGCCGGCTTCCTGCTTCTCGGGCCAGGCCAAAAGCAAGACGACGAAGGGCAACGCTTGCGGTTGCTCGCCCACGCCCGCGGCCTGGCGATCATCGACCTCGGTCTGAGCATCAGCGTGGACGAGCTGACCGTCGGCCTGAGCGCCGGCCTGCTCGGCCTGTCCATCGCCGTCACCGTGATCTGGATCGCGGTCCAGGCATTCGCCGCGGCCCAGATTGGACTCCGGCTCGGCGCCAGGTTGAGCGAAGCGATCCGCGAACGATCCGAGCAGACGGCGGGTGTGGCTTTGATCCTGGTCGCGCTGGTGCTCCTGGTGTTGAAGCTGCTGAAGATCTAAGGGCGCCGCCGGGCGCGCGCAGGGCGCCCTATGGGGCAAAGATCACGCACAGGCTCGCTGCCAGCGAGTCCGCGTCGGCACCGGGGTGGGTCAGGAAATAGCCGACCGCGTCGCTCACCGCCCCGACCACCGCCCGCCCGAACACCGCAGGGTCCTTGTCGGCATAGAACGGGTCGTGGCTCTTGGCGTGGCGCACCTCCTCGGAGACCGCGTCGGCGAACCTCGCCTGCAGCTCGCGCCGAAGCGCCTCGACGCCCTCGCTCAGCCCGACCGACTCGACGACCAGGAGCCGCGCCACGTCGGACCGCTCGAAGCACGAAAGCACGAACCGGGTGATGCCCAGGCGCAGGCGCTCGTGGTGATCGTGCCCGGTGGCGGCGTCGGCGAGAACCTCATGGATGAGCGCACCGCCCTCGTCGTCGAGCAGCTCGCGAAAGCAATGTTCCTTCGATTCGAAGAACTCGTAGAAGGCGGACTTCGAGACCCTGGCGCGCGTGACGATTTCGTCGACTGATGTCAACGTGTAGCCACGCCCGGCGAACAGAGCCAGGGCGGCGTCGACGATCCGCTTGCGCCGCCTCTCGATCCTCGCGTCCCGCCGGAGCTGAGCCGCCGGGACCGCCATCTAGTTCGCTGCGAGCGCCCGCGAGATGACCAGGCGCTGGATCTCGCTAGTGCCTTCGAAGAGGGTGTAGATCTTGGCGTCGCGGTGCCACTTCTCGACCGGGAAGTCCCGGATGTAGCCGTAGCCGCCGCAGATCTGGATCGCCTGCTCGGTCACCTTGACCGCGACCTCGCCGGCCTTCAGCTTCGCCATCGACCCTTCGGCCTTGGTGAACTCGCCGCCGTTGCGGCCTTCCCACAGCGCGCGCCAGATCAGGGCTCGCGTGGCCTCGATCTCCGTCGCCATGTCGGCCAGCATGAAAGCGATCGCCTCGTTCTCGATCAGCGTGCGGCCGAACTGCTTGCGCTCCTTCGCGTACTGGAGCGCGAACTCGAAGGCGGCGCGAGCAATCCCGAGCGCCTGGGCGCCGACGATCGGGCGCGACAGCTCGAACGTCTTGAGGGCGACCGAGGACCTCGAGTGCTTGCCCTCTCGCGCCCGGGCGAGCTTGGCCTCGAGCTTCTCCATACCGCCCAGGACGTTTTCGACCGGGATCGTGCAGTCCTCGAGCAGCACCTCGGCGGTGTGCGAGGCGCGGATGCCCATCTTCTTTTCCTTCTTGCCCATGCGGATGCCTTTGGTTCCAGGCGGCACGACGAAGCTGGCCTGGCCGCGCGTGCCAAGCTCCGGCTCGACCGCGGCGACCACGACGTGGACGTCGGCGATGCCGCCGTTGGTGATGAAGATCTTCTGGCCGTTGAGCACCCACTGGCCGTTCTTGCGGACGGCGCGCGTCTTCATGGACGACACGTCCGAACCCGCGTCGGGCTCGGTGACCGCGAACGCGCCCAGCGCCGGCTTGTCGGGAGTGCCGAAGCAGGCCGGGATCCAGGTGGAGATCTGCTCGGGCGTGCCCTGGGAGAAGATCGCCGCCACCGGCAGTCCGGTGCCCTGGATGGCCAGCGCGATGCCTGCGCAGCCCCAGGTCAGCTCCTCGGAGACAAGCGCGGGCATGATCCCGGTGCCGTCGCCGTAGGTCTGCTGGAGGAACTCAGTCCCGTAGAGCCCGACCTCCGCCGCCTTCTTCACGATCGGCCACGGAAACTCCTCGGACTCGTCGTACTGGTGCGCGTAGGGGCGGATCTCCTTCTCGGCGAAGCTGTGGACCCAATCCCGTATCTCTTTCTGCTCATCGCTCAGCTCGAACGAAATCATGTTTGCTTTTGCACTCCCTGAACGTATAACGCCTTAGTACTCGTACGTACCGTTTCCAGGGAACAAACCTACGCCGCAGTGCGTCATCGCGTCAACTGGTTAAGGGGCGTCCTACAAGGTCTTTTCGCCCTCAGGTTTTCTTGGCCGTCGGGCGCCGGAGTGCCTGGACCGCGAGCCGGTAGGCGCTGAGGACGAGAAAGGCTCCCCACACCCGGGCCAGAAGGGGCCCGGGGATCTCGACCGCGACCAGGGCCCCGATGATCCCCCCGACCACCCCCCCACCGCCCATCCACAGCGCCGCCTCGAGGATCACGTTGCCCTCCCGCAGGTGGGTGTAGCCGCCGACGATCGCCGTGGGCACTATCGCGATCAGAGAGGTGCCCTGCGCCACGGATTGCGAGGCGTTGAATCCAACGGTCAGCGTGGGCACGAACAGCAGCCCGCCGCCGATCCCGAGCACGCCGGAAAGAAAGCCCGCCGCAAATCCCCCGACCACCGCGATGAGGTCGCGCCAGGTCACGGGAAGACCAGCTCCTTGAGCCCGACGACGCCAAGCACGACCGCCACCGCGATCCTCAGCGGCTGCTCAGGGATCCGGCGGAGAAGTCGCGCCCCTAGAAAGGCACCGACGACGCTGCCGATGACCAGCAGCAGGGCGAGGCGGAAGTCGACCTGCGGCGACCCTTTCCGAAAGTAGTAGATGGGCAGGGCCGCGAGGGCGATCGGGATGATCGCCACCAGCGAGTTGGCGTTGGCGTTGCGCTGGGGCACACCGGCCCACAGCACCTGCAGCGGGACCAGCACGAAGCCGCCGCCGACCCCAAGCAGCCCACCGAGCAAGCCGCCCAGAAAGCCGATCGTCGCGAAGACGGCCTGGCGGCTGATGTCGGTCGGTTATTCGGTCGGGCGGGGCGGGGTCTCGGGCTGGCTGGTCACCACCGAGTGATGCCTGAAGCCGACGTTCGGTGGCACCGCCGCGGCGGGCTGCTTGGCCTTCTTCTTTTTCTTCGTCTCCCGTCCTTGCTTGTCGCGTCCTTTAGCCATGGCGCCCAGTTTCCACGACCAGGGCCAGTTCGCGCAAGAACGATTCCACGTCGGTGACGAGTCCGACCGACTGCCAGCTCCCGCGATCGGCCAGCTTGGTGACCACCGCGGGGTTGATGTCGACGCACACTGTGCGCACCCCCGCCGGGAGCATGTTGCCCGTCGCGATCGAGTGCAGCATCGTCGAGAGCATCAGGGCGATCCGGACCCCACCCAGCGCGGCGCGCATCCGCCGCTGAGCCTCGATCATGTCCGTGATCACGTCCGGCAGCGGCCCGTCGTCGCGCACCGAGCCCGCGAGCACGATGTCCACGCCGTGCTCGATCGCGGACCTCATCACTCCCGACTTCAGCTGTCCGCTCTCCACCATCTGGCGCAGCCCGCCCGCGGCTCGGACGCGGTTGATGGCGCGCATGTGGTGCTCATGCCCATGCTCCATGGCGAGCCCGCTTTCCAGACTCACGCCCAGCGCCGTCCCGAAGAGCGCGGACTCGACGTCGTGCACGGCCAGCGCGTTGCCGGCGAAAAGAACCTGGACGAAACCCAGCTCGATCAAACGGGACAGGTAAACCCCCGCCCCCGTGTGGACCACGGCCGGTCCCGCCACTACCAGGATGCGGCCGCCCGCCTCGCGCGCCTGGCGCATCTCCTCTGCGATGCCGGCGATGAGGACCTTCTTCGGCTTTTCCGCCGAGACCTCGCTGCCCATGAAGCTGAAGATCTCCGTCTGCCGCGAGCGTTCGAGCGGCGTCACTCGCACGCCCTGGTAGCCGACCACGACCTCCATCCCCGGCCTGGCGTCCTGAAACACGATGCAGCGCGCGCGGCCGGTGCCGCGATCCACCGCGATCGCGGTGTCCATCTCGATGTCGTCGACCACGACCCACTTGCCGTCCAGGAGGACCTCGGTCGGAAGGTTGCTCGTCGAGTAGAACCCCTCCGGGAAGACGCCCTCGCGCGCGACCGGCTCGAGGCGCACGGGCTGCTCGTGCTCGGCGGTCGCACCCACGGAGCGGGCGCGCTGGACGATGCGGTCCAGGAGCTCCGCCGAGTCGGCATACACCTCCATCCGGCAGATCGACGGATCGGTCTTGTGCTGGCCGACCTTGAGCTCTTCGATGGTGAAGTTGCCGCCGAGGTCCATGACCATGTCCATGATCTGGGGCAGCATCATCGAGTCGATGATGTGGCCCTGCAGGACAAGTCGAGCGGTGTGCTTCCGCTCGGTCATGCGCGAACCCCGGCCGCCACGTTGATCTGGGCCTTCAGCGCCGCGGCCTCACGCGCCGGGCTGGCCGCGAACAGGACGCTCCGGCTCGCCGCCACCAGGCACGAGGCGGGGTCGCCGTTCCAGGCCGCGCGCACGGCCGCCTCGACGTCGCCGCCCTGCGCGCCTACCCCTGGGAGAAGAAAAGGAAGGTTGGTGATGCGGCGCACATCCGCCACCGCCGCCGGCGCGGTCGCGCCGACCACCAGGCCGACGTTGCCTTTGTCGTTCAGCCGCTCGGCCAGCTCGGCAACGTGCCGGTAGAGCGGCTCGCCTCCGGACTCGAGGTGCTGCAGGTCCGCCGCGCCGGGGTTCGACGTCCGGCAGAGCACGTAGACCCCGCGGTCCTCGTATTTCGTGAACTCGGCAAGCGAGTCCGAGCCGAGGTAAGGGTTCACCGTCGCCGCGTCCATGCCAAGCGTCTGGAAGACCGCACGCCCGTAGGCGCGCATCGTGTTGTCCATGTCGCCTCGCTTGGCGTCGAAGAGAAACGGCGTCCCACCGGCCTCGTCGCGCAGCTCCATCAAGGCCGACCAGCCGTCCGGTCCGTACTGCTCCCAGAACGCGCTGTTGGGCTTGAAGCAGCAGACGTGCTCCTCTGTCTGCCGCACGACCTCCAGGCAATGCCGCAACGCTCCGGCCGCGCCGCCCTCGATGCGGTCGGGGTCAGGGTCGAGTCCGACGCACAGAAGCGTGCGACGTTCGCGCGAGAGCACGCGAAGACGTTCGAAGTAGCTCACGGCACGACCAATCGTAACGGCGGCTAGGCGTGCACTCGGTTCAGCTGAGCCGCCACCTGCTCTCGATAGCCCACGGAGTTGTAGGCGCAGAACGGGATCATGCGTCCGTCAGGGACGAGGAACTCCACGCAGCATTTCATGACGTTCTTGACGTTGAAGGTCCACGGGTCCATGAAGTCACGCGTGTTGATCATGAAAACGTGGCGCGCCAGGTCGCGTGGCGCGTGCGCGCTCAGGGGCAGGCGCGAGTGGCAAGCCGGACAGCTGTCTCCCAAGACCGAATGGACGTCGGCCGCCGCTTTCTCAGAACCGACTTGCGCGGATGAGCTCCACAACCGTTCCAGCGTCCCCAGCAGCTGATCGTTGAGCGACGGCAGCGTGCGGTTGGTGATGTAGTCGAGATGGCTCTCCACGTCCAGCATGCGGGTGATGGGCGTCACCTGGCCTTCGTCGATCAAGGCGTAGGTCACAAAGTTGCATGTCGGCATGCAGCACGGCACGGGCACAAAGTCATCAAGCTTGAACATGCCTCTGGTCTGCACCTCCAGCGCTTTCAGCACGTCGGGAATCGTCATGCGCTGCAACGGGTCAGCCGGAAGATGGCGCTGGGCGCGGAAGGCGGGCTGGAAGTTGACGCCGAACACCGCGGGGTGACGCAGCCCGAACTCCACGATCCCACCGATCTCGCTCTCGTTGACGCCTCGCTCGATCGCGGCGACCAGGACTACCCGCACGTCGGCCTCCGCCAGGCGGTTTAGTGCACGGAGCTTCTCCTGCACCAGGTCGGGACGGCCGCGCAGCGCCAGGTTCGTCGTGCTCTCGAAGCCGTCGAACTGCAGGTACACATGAGGTTTCAGCCGCTCGAGACCGGCCAGCAGCCGGTCGTCGTGAGCGATCTTCAAACCGTTGGTGTTGATCATCACGTAACCGACACCCTTCTCTTTGGCTAGCTCGACGAAGTTCAGCAGCTCGGGATGGAGGGTCGGCTCGCCACCCGAGAACTGCAGCACCTCGGGGTTGCCCTCCGCCTCGACGTAGCGGTCCAGCATGAAGTCGACCTGCTGTCGTGTGAGCTCGAAGCCTGTCTTGGCAAGGTGGGTGCCGGAGTTGGCAAAACATAGAGGGCAGTCCAGGTTGCATGCGGAGTTGACCTCGATCAGCGCCAGGCACGTGTGCTGGCGGTGCTCGGGGCACAGCCCGCAGTCGTGCGGGCAGCCCTCCCGCACCTCGGTCGCAAACTTCAGCGGTATGGTCCCCGGCTTGTTGAAACGGGCGATCTTCGTGTAAAGGTCTGCGTCGCCGAAGACGAGGGCTTCAAACCAGCCGTGATCCGGGCACCGCTTGCGCATGATCACTCGACCATCTCGGAGCAGGATCTGTGCGTCGATCACTCGCCGGCATTCCGGGCAGAGGCTGCGAGTAAGCTCCCAAAAGATCTCCGGCCGGTCGAGCTTCATCGGATGCTCTGGTGGATCGCTCGAAGGGGAAAGAACGCGCCGATGGCAAAGAGAATCAGACCGGCGACTAGAAAGCCGACTTGAATCCTAATGTTGGAAATACCGCCGGCGAAGTCGCTAGCTGTAAAGAACACTCCCTCTGCGATGGTGAGCGCGAACGCGGTGGCAAATGCAACGAGGATTCCCATCGCCGCGAAACTCCTTGTGAATGCGAGGACGATTGGCACCGCGATGTTTGTCAACAACAGCACAGCCGAGGCGATCAAGCCCGGAGCTGGCGAACCGACCCGGGAGATCGCCACGATACATATCGCGTTGGCGACGATCCAGACCACAAAAGCGGTCCAGAAGTCGATCCGCTTGTCTCGTGCGTCGGCGTAAGCGTGAGGCACTCAGGCCGTCGCGAAGACGCGGCGCTCACGGAGTGCGTACCAGCCGCCGAGACCGACCAACAGGGCGAGGCAAAAGAGCTGCTGGCCTGTCAGCCCCACGAGAACGACTCTGTTGTTGCGGACGAACTCGATGAAGAAACGGACCACGGCGTAGCCGGCGATTCCGAACTTCAACAGGTTGCCGTTCTGCATCGCGGGATGGTTGCGCAGAGCCATCAGCAAGCAAAACCAAGCGACGTCGAACGCCGCGTCGTACAGGGGGGCCGGATGGACCAGGTAGTTGTCACCCGGGAGCTGCACCCCCCACGGCAGGTTGGTCGGCTTACCCAGGCCATCGACTCCGGCGAGGAAGATGCCAACCCTGCCGACGGCGTTGCCGAGCGCCATCGCCGGCGCAAAAGCGTCGCATGCGCAGCCGGCCTTCCCGATGGCCCGGCTGGCGACGTAGCCGCCGAGGTACGCGCCGCCGATGCCGCCGAGGATCGAGCCGGGACCGATTCGCGGGTCGAACAGCGACCCAAAGTTGAGGACCTCGGGCCAGGTCTGCCAGCCGTTGAAGAAGAGGATCGAGAGGCGGGCACCGACCATGCCCCCGACAAACGCGGCGAGGAGGATCGGCACCACCTCTTCCTTCGGCCAGGTCCGGCGTCGCGCTTCGTAGAGCACAAGTCCGAGAACCGTAAGTATCGCGAGCAGGAAGAAAAGGCCGTAGGCGTAAATGGGCACACCATCCACGGAGAAGAGGACCGGCCTCATTCTTGGCCAGTATTTTCGCCCATCTCGCATTTGTTGGGAGAATGAACTCGTGAGGATCGCGCTCGCGCAGGTCAATCCGACAGTCGGCGACCTGGCCGGCAACGCACAGCTTGTCATCGACGGGATCGAGCGCGCCCGCGACGCCGCGGTGGACATCGTCTGCTTCCCCGAGCTCGTGATCACCGGCTACCCGCCGGAAGACCTCGTGCTCAAGCCATCCTTCGTGCGCGACAACCTCACGCAGCTGAACGTCATCGCCAACGCGACGGAAGGCATCTCGGCCGTCGTCGGGTTCGTCGACCAGGCGGGCGACATATTCAATGCCGCCGCGTTTCTGCACGACGGCGAGGTCAAAGCGATCTACCACAAGGTGTTCCTGCCGAACTACGGCGTGTTCGACGAGAAGCGCTACTTCGAGCCGGGCCACGAGTGCCCGATCGTGGAGCTGGATGGCCTGCGGATCGGGATGTCGGTCTGCGAAGACTGCTGGTTTCCCTCCGGCCCCATGGCCTGGCAGGCTCACCATGGCGCGCGGCTGCTGATCAACATCAACGGCTCGCCCTACCACTACGGCAAGCGCGTGCCGCGAGAGGCGATGGTGGCGGAGCGGGCGTCCGCCTACGGAGCATTCGTCGCATGGGTCAACACGGTCGGCGGGCAGGATGAGCTCGTCTTCGACGGGAACAGCGTCGTCTTCGACCCGCACGGCAAGCCCCTCAGCCATGCCGAGTCGATGGTCCCGGACTTTCTCATCACCGACATCGACACCCAGGCCTCGGTCCACCTCTTCGTCGAAGACCTGAGGCACGAGGCGGAGGGCGCGCGGCGCCTCGACCTCGAGGTGAGCGAGGTGCGTCTGAGCAGCCGTCCTGTGCGCGGCCCAAAGCCTCCGATCGAGAATCGACTCGAGCAACCCCTCGAAGGCGCGGCCGAGATCTACGCCGCGGTCGTGCTCGCCACGCATGACTACATGGGCAAGCAGGGTTTCGAGAAGGTCGTCATCGGGATGTCCGGCGGAGTCGACTCGGCGCTGACGGCGGCGATCGCCTGCGACGCGCTCGGACCCCAGAACGTGATCGGGGTGCGGATGGCCTCGCGGCACACCTCGTCCGAGAGCCTGGAGGACGCCGGGCTCGTCGCCGAGAACCTCGGCATGCAGCTGATGGATTTCTCCATCGAGCCGCCGCACCGGGGATTCGAGGCGATCCTGGCCCCCGTGTTCCAGGGCACCAAGCCTGGCGTCGCTGAGGAAAACCTCCAGCCTCGGATCCGGTCGACCATCCTCCACGCGCTGTCGAACAAGTTCGGCTACATCGTGCTCAGCACCGGCAACAAGTCAGAGCTGGCGACCGGCTACGGCACCCTGTACGGCGACATCGCAGGCGGCTACGCGGTGCTCAAGGACATCACGAAGACGACGGTCTACGAGCTGTGCCGCTACCGCAACACGCTGGGCGCGGCGATCCCGGAGCGGGTGATCACCAAGCCGCCGTCCGCGGAGCTCAAGCCGGACCAGAAGGACAGTGACAGCCTGCCGCCCTACGAGGAGCTCGACCCGATCCTGGTCGGCTACGTCGAGGACGACCTCGGCCCGGAAGAGCTGGTCGCCGCCGGGCATCGGGCCGAGACGGTCGCGCGGGTCATCCAGCTGGTCGACCGGAGCGAGTACAAGCGACGCCAGGCGCCGCCGGGCGTGAAGATCACCCCACGTGCGTTCGGCCGCGACCGCCGGATGCCCATCGTCAACCGCTACAGCCCGAACGGCGCCCGTACGACGCCGCCCAGGCCCGTCCGCCCGGCATAATTTTCTTCGATATCCCGTATAGGTAGGAGCTATGGCCGGAACCTTTGATGTTGTCGTGATCGGCGGCGGGCCCGGTGGTTACGTGGCCGCCTTGCGCGCCGCCCAGCTGGGGGCCAGGGTCGCCGTGGTCGAGAAGGACCGCGTCGGAGGCACCTGCCTGGTCCGCGGCTGCATCCCGACCAAGGCGCTGCTCCAGTCGTCCGAGCTCTACACGCTGGCCAGGGATGGGGCGCCGTTCGGGCTGGTCGCGGACGGGATCGGTTTCGACTGGAATGTGGCCCAGAAGCGCAAGACGGCCGTGGTCGACCAGCTCGTCAAGGGCGTCGAGGGGCTCTTGAAGGCGGGCGGCATAACGGTCTTCAAGGGCAGCGCGCGCCTCGCAGGCAAAGGCGTCGTGGACGTCTCCGGGGACCAGGTCCAGGGCAAGGACATCGTGATCGCGACCGGGTCGGCGGTGGCGCGCATCCCGCTGGCCGGCGGCGAGCTGACGATCGACTCGGATCAGATCCTCGAGCTCAAGGAGATTCCCAAGCGGCTTGCCGTCATCGGCGGAGGCGTCGTCGGAATGGAGTTCGCCGCGATGTTCGCCGCCCTCGGCAGCAAGGTCACCGTCCTGGAGATGCTGCCCCAGGTCCTGTCGATGGTCGACGCCGACCTGGTTGCGGCCTACGCCAAGCACCTGGCGGGACTCGGTGGCGAGATCCACACCAACAGCAAGGTGTCCGAGATCGTCAAGCAGAAGGGTGGGCTGCAGGTTCATTTTTCGACCGGGGGAGAAGGCGGCGCGGTGGATGCCGACCAGGTCCTGCTCGCGGTCGGGCGGGTGCCCTACACGCAGGGCCTCGACGCAGAGAAGGCGGGGGTCAAGCTCGAGCGCGGCCGAGTCGTGGTCGATGATCACCTTCGGGCCACAGCGGACGGCGTGTGGGCGATCGGCGACGTGATCGGCGGCATCATGCTGGCGCACGTCGCCTCTTACGAGGGTGTTTGCGCGGTGGAGAACATCGTGGGCCACGGCGACCGGGTGCCCGACTATCACGCGGCGCCCAACTGCATCTACACCGAGCCGGAGATCGCCCACGTCGGACTGGGCGAGAAAGAAGCGAAAGAGAAGGGCATCGCGGTCAAGGTCGGCAGGTTCCCGTTCGCAGCCTCAGGACGGGCCCTGACGCTTGGCCAGTCCGAGGGCTTCGCCAAGGTCATCGCCGATGCGGACTCCGGGCGTCTCCTGGGCGCCCACATCATCGGTCCGCGAGCGACGGACCTCATCGCTGAGGCGGCGCTCGCGATTCAGAACGGACTGACACTGGAACAGATCGACCTCACCATCCACGCTCATCCCACGCTGCCCGAGTCTCTGATGGAGGCGGCGCTGGCCGCGCAGGGTCGAGCGATACACATCCCGAACCGCAAGTCGAATCCCCCTCTCCCCACAGGGGAGAGGGCTGGGGAGAGGGGCGTGGCCGCGGCCGAACCGGCAAAAATGCAAAATCGGGAGAAGCAGATGGCAGCCCCCGTCAAGTCCTCCCCGGCCCCTCCCCCCTCCCCCGGCGCCATCGACCCTAAGTCGATTGAGCTCACCAAGGGGAATCGCGATCGGCTGCTTGCGCTGCACCGCGAGATGCAGCTCATCCGGCGATTCGAGGAGCGCGCCCAGGAGCAGTACACCAAGGCCAAGATCGGCGGCTACTGCCACCTCAACATCGGCGAGGAGGCGACGGTCGTCGGCGGCATCGAGGCGCTGAAGGCCAACGACTGGATCTTCACCAGCTATCGCGAGCACGGACACGCGATCGCTCGCGGTGTTGACCCGAAGAGCGTGATGGCGGAGCTCTTCGGCAAGGAGACCGGAACGTCGCACGGTCGCGGCGGTTCGATGCACCTTGTCGACTACAGCCGCCGCTTCATGGGCGGCTATGGAATCGTCGGCGGTCACCTGCCCCTCGCGGTGGGTGGCGCGTGGGCGGTCAAATACCGCAAGCAGAAGGACGTGATCTTCTGCATGTTCGGCGACGGCGCCACCAACATTGGCGCGTTTCATGAGTCCCTGAACATGGCGAAGGTGTTCGACCTGCCCGTGGTCTGGTTCTGCGTCAACAACCGCTACGGGATGGGCACTCCCGTGGAGAAGGCGTCGGCGGTGGCCGACATCTACAAGAAGGCGTGCGCGTATGACATGGAGTCGATCCAGATCGACGGCATGAACCTGCGCGAGGTGATGCTGCGCACCAGCGAGATCGTCGAGAAGACGCGCGCGGATTCCGTGCCGCGCTTCATCGAGTCGCTGTGCTACCGCTTCCGCGGCCACTCGGTCGTGGACCCGGACAAGTACCGCTCCGCCGAGGACAAAGAGAAGTACCGCAAGGCCGATCCCATCGTGGCTTTCGAGCACGAGCTCGAGAAGAGCGGCCTGGCCGATGAGGAGTACTTCAAGAGCGTGCGCCTGGAAATCGACGCAGAGGTGCGCGAGGTCATCGAGTTCGCCGACCAGAGCCCAGAACCCAACGTCGCCGACCTCTACAAGTACACGTACGCGGGGCAGTGGGACAACCGGCCCGAGCTGCGAACGGAGCGAGTCTGATGGCGACCGCAACCCCGGAGAAGGCGACCGCCGTCGAGGACAAGCTCTTCCGCGTCGCGCTGCGCGAAGCGCTGGCCGAGGAGATGGAGCGAGACGACTCGGTCTACTTGATCGGCGAGGACATCGGAACGTTCGGCGGCGCCTACCGCGTCACCGAGGGGCTGCTGGACAGGTTCGGTGCGCAGCGCGTGGTCGATGCGCCCATTGCCGAAGAGGTGATCGTCGGCACGGCCATCGGCTCGGCGATGCTCGGCCTCCGGCCGGTGGTCGAGCTGATGACGATCAACTTCTCGCTGATCGCATACGACCAGATCGTCAACAACGCGGCCAAGATCCGCTACATGTTCGGAGGCGAGGTCAAGGTGCCTATGGTGATCCGGATGCCAGGCGGCGCCGGCCATCAGCTGTCCGCCCAGCACTCACACAGCTTCGAAGTCCTCTATGGATTGATCCCGGGTCTTCTCGTCGTCGCGCCGACGACGCCTGCCGACGCGAAGGGCATGCTGAAATCGGCGATTCGCTCGGACAACCCGGTGATGTTCCTCGAGTCGATGAGCCTGTACAACGTGAAGGGAGACGTGCCGTCGGGCGACTACACCACGCCGCTCGGCAAGGCCGCGGTGCGCCGGACAGGCTCGGACATCACGATCGTCGGCGTGTCGCGCATGGCGGTGCTCGCCAACGAGGCGGCCAAGCAGCTCGAGGAGGAGGACATCGACGCGGAGGTCATCGACCTGCGCTCGATCCGCCCGATCGACTGGCCGCCCATCGTGGACTCGGTCCGCAAGACGAGCCGCTGCGTCGTGGTCGAGGAAGGCTGGTCGACCTACGGCGTGACGGCGGAGCTGGCGGCCGGCGTGCAGGAGCGGTGCTTCGACTACCTCGACGCCCCGATCCGGCGGCTGGGCGGCGCCGAGGTTCCGATGCCCTACAGCCTGCCGCTCGAGAAGGCCTCGATCCCGACCAGCGAAGACATCAAGCGCCTGGTGCGCTACACCGTCGGACGCAAGCCCGATGCCTGACATCAACATGCCCAAGCTCTCCGACACGATGGAGGAGGGCACGATCGTCGAGTGGAAGAAGAAGAGCGGCGACGAGGTGAAAGCCGGCGAGGTGGTGGCGGAGGTCGAGTCGGACAAGGCGACGTTCGACCTGGAGGCTGAGTCCGACGGCGTCCTCCAGATCCTGGTCGACCAGGGAGTGCCGGCCAAGATCGGCGCCCCCATCGCCCGCATCGGCGAAGGCAGTGAGGCCGCCGCGCCCGCTCCCGCAAAGCAGCCACCTCCGCAGAAGGAGCCGGGAGCTCAGGCTGAGGTTCCCTCTCCCCCTAGGGGAGAGGGTCAGGGAGAGGGGCGTGAAACGCCACCCCCGACCAAACAGGAAAGTCGCGATGGGCAGCAGAACGGTCGCGAGGTCAAGGCCTCCCCTCTCGCCCGCCGCCTGGCCGAGGAGATGGGTGTCGACCTCGCCTCGCTGAAGGGCAGCGGACCGGAGGGCCGGATCGTGAAAGAAGACGTCCTTGCGGCGGGCGGCACGCGAACCAGGTCTGAGCGACGACGCCCTCAGCCTGCGACCGAGCGAGGGGCCGGGCCGGACGTCGAGGTCATCGAGCCGTCGCGCATGCAGGCGACGATCGCGCGACGCATGGCCGAGGCAAAGTCGACCGTACCCGAGTTCCAGGTCACGGTCGAGGCGCGAGTCGACCTCGCGGCCGGCATGCGCCAGCAGCTCAAGGATTCTGTCCCGGGCGCCGAGAAGGTCACGATGACCGACTTTCTCGTCCGCGCATGTGCGCTCGCGCTGCGCAAATTTCCCGAGGTCAACTCCTCGTGGGTGGACGGGCGGTTCCAGCGCAAGCGGGGGGTCAACATCGGGCTGGCCGTCGCGCCGAGCCAGGGCATGGGCCTCCTGGTCCCGGTTGTGCACGATGCGGACCTCAAGGACCTGATCCAGATCTCGATCGAGTCGCGCCAGGTCATCGAGCGCGCCCGCTCGGGGCGCCCCAACGAGGGCGACCTCAGCGGCGCTACTTTTTCCATCTCGAACCTGGGGATGTACGGCGTTGACGAATTCGTTGCCATCATCAACCCGCCTGAAGCAGCGATCCTCGCGGTCGGCGCGATCAAGGACGTGCCGGTCGTCGATGACGGCAGGATCGTGCCCGGCAAGGTGATGCGCATGACGCTGTCGGTCGATCACCGCGTCTTCTATGGCGCGACCGCGGCCCAATTCATGGCCGAGGTCAAACGGCTGATCGAGAACCCGGTAACGCTGCTCGTCCCTTGACGCCGGCCGAGATCGCCGACGTCCTCGAGATCTCAGGCCAGGCCTACACAAGCCTCCTTCGCAGCCTGCCGGCGCAGCTTGCGTCGTGGCAACCCGCACCGACCGAGTGGTGCGTGAACGAGGTCGTCGGCCACGTCATCGAGGCCGAGAAGCGGGGCTTCGCCGGTCGGATCCGGACCATCCTGCGCGAGAGTGAGCCGAAGCTGCAGAGCTGGGACCAGGTCGGTGTCTCGCGCAGCCGGCGCGATTGCGAACGACACGCGGACGAGCTGCTGAAGGAGCTCGAGTCGACGCGGCGGGAAAGCCTGGCGCTGATACGTGCGCTGAAACCCGAGCAGCTCGATCGCGCAGGCATGCATCCGAAGGTGGCCCGCCTGACGGTGAATGACCTGCTGCACGAGTGGGTGCACCATGACGGCAACCACCTGCGCCAGGCCTACGCGAACGTCCAGGTCTACGTGTGGCCGGACATGGGCAACGCCCAGCGCTTCTCGTCAGGCTAGGGGCACATGAGCGGCCGGCGCCACACCGCCGCCTCAAAGGTGCGTTAGGCGCCTAACGCACGGGATCCCCAAACCTCAAAGGCGCCTTTCGCGCCTAACGCGCGGAATCGCAGGCAGGGCCCTCAGGCCACCGCCGCTTGTGCTGTTGATTCGGCTTTCTTCCCGGTTTCGCGCGCGGCGGGCAGGAGCAGGTGCACTCGGAGATTGCCGGCCTCATCGAAATCCGCCCACAGCCGCCCCTTCATCGCCAGCACGAGCTCGCGTGAGATGGCAAGGCCGAGCCCTACTCCGCCGGCGGCCGCGGATCGCGACGGGTCCGCGCGGTAGAAGCGGTCGAACATTCGGTCAGGGTCGGGCCGGTGCAGACCGGCCGGGTTGGAGACGACCGTCTCGACCGATCCACCGCTGAGGCGGGCAATGGCGTTCACCGTCGTGCCCTCAGGTGCGTACTTCACCGAGTTGTCGAGCAGGTTGTCGAGGACCTGGTGCAGCCGCTCGGGGTCAGCTGCGACCGGCGGGATATCGTCCGACACATTGAGCTTCAGGGCCAGGCCGCGGGTTCCCGCGCGCGGCCGCACCATCTCCAGCTCTTGCTCGAGCTGGCCGCGAAGGTCGACCGCGGTTATGTGCATTGATATCGATCCGGCTTCCACGCGGGCGAGGTCGAGGAGCTCCTGGGCCATGCGCAGCACGCGCTCGGATTCCTCGTGGACGATGCTCGCCGCGCGGGTTCGCTCGACATCGCTCAGCAGGCTGCCGTCGACGAGCGCCTGGCTGAATCCAATCAGGCTCGTGAGCGGTGTCTTGAGCTCGTGCGAGACGTTGGCGAGAAAGTCGCGCTGCACCTTGCGCGCCCGCTCCACGGCCTCGGCCATCCGGTTGAAGGCCGAGCCCAGCATCCCGAGCTCGTCCTGACCTTTGATGTTGACTCGACGCCCGTAGTTGCCTGCCGCGATGTCCTCCGCCGCGGCTGCGAGCTGGGTCAGGGGCCTGGTCATGGTCCGGCTGACCAGCAGGATCAACAGCATCGCCACCAGTAGCGCGGCACCGCCCGCCTCGAGAAGTCGCGTGGCGAGGTCGCCCGCGGCAGCCGTCGCGGCAAGGGACTTCGGCTGCGCGATCACCACGTAGCTCGCGAAGATCGGGTTGCGACCGGGAGGGATCTTGAAGGCAGCGGCGAAGTAGTCCTGTCCACCGAAGGACGCGCGGATCTCGCCGACGTTTGCTACTCGGGTCGACTGAACGATCGGGAGCTGCATGTCGCGCGCGCTGCCGTCGGCGCTGCTGTCGTAGACGACGCGGCGCTGCGCGTCGAGCAGGAGCAGGCGGTTAACCCCCAGCGTGGGCGCGACAAGGGTGTTTAGCCGGTCTTCGTAGTCGGTGGCGGTGTCGAGGCGGCACAGGCCAGTGGCGCGGGTCTTGACAAAGCACTCCTGGAACTTGACCGTCGCAGCGGTCGTCATGACCTGCCGGTCGAGCTGAGCCTGCGTGCTCTGAAACTCCAGGTCGCGGACGAAGACCCAGGTGAGCGCGCCAGCGAGGAGAAGGCTGACGGCGACGATGCCCGCGGCGGCGGCGAGAAGGCGAAGCCGCAGGGTCAGACCCCCGCCAGCTCCAGCCGGTAGCCGACGCCCCAGACGGTCTGGATGCTGGGGTCCGTGACCTTCGCGGCCGCAAGCTTCTCGCGCACCTGCTGAACATGAACGTCGACGGTGCGCGTGTAACCCGGGAAGTCATATCCCCACACGAGGTCGAGCAGCTCGCTGCGCTGGAAGACGCGGCCCGGGTGGCGCGCCAGGAGCGCGAGCAGGTCGAACTCCTTCGGCCGCAGCTGGATCCGATCCGAGCCATGGCGCACCTCATGGCGCTCGATGTCGACTTCGAGCTTGCCCGCGCGGACCAGACGGGGCTGGTCGGGCTCAGTCCTCGCGCGCCTCAAAAGTGCCTTGGCCCGCGCCACCAGCTCTTGTGGGTGGAACGGCTTGGTGAGGTAGTCGTCCGCTCCGACCTCCAGTCCGACGACCTTGTCGGTCACCTCGTCGCGAGCCGTGAGCATGATGATCGGCACCTGGCTCTGCTTGCGGATCTCCTTGCAGATCGTGAGACCGTCAACGCCTGGAAGCATGATGTCCAGGATGACGAGGTCGGGTTTGACCAGGTTGAAACGGGCCACCGCCTGCGCCCCATCCCCCACTCCCTCGACCTCGTAGCCCTCGCGCGTCAGGTAGAGGCGCGCCAGCTCGAGGATGTGCTTCTCGTCGTCGACGACCAGGATCTTCGAGCTCACGACTCCGCCCATGGCGTCAATTGATCACCGCCGACGTCAGACGCCTGTTTTACACGTGTCAGCGAAATGTAAGAACGTGGTCGGCGTGCCCAAAGAGCGGTCATTCAACCGCGGCAACGTCCCGCTTGCGCAAGATCGCCAGGTCCTGGTTGTCCTCGTTCGCGCTGGTCCGGTAGAGAAGCACCTCCCACTGAGGAGTGACGCTGTTGAGCAGCCACTCCGGAGAGATGTAAGCCTCGCCCCAGTCCGGATCGACGATGCCCCAGTCGCCGCTCTTGCCGAACACCCCGAGGAAACCGAATCCTGACACCAGCATCGAGCTCAGCACCGTCCGCATGTCCTCGATGGCCCGAAGCCCCTTGCTCGTGAAATAGGCAACGCTGCCAAACGAATGGGTCGTCAGGATCAGCACGCCACCTGGCTTTAGCAGCCGGTTGATCTCGATGAGCCATGAGCTGGCCGCTGCATGACCGAAGTGAGACCAGACGGAGATGCCGAAAACGCAGTCGAACGAGGACGACGCGTGAGAAAGCGGTGGATGCAACGGGCTCACGGCGAAGCTGATGTCAGGCAGGTTGTCGGTCGCCCACCGTATGGCAGCTTCGTTTGGGTCGCAGCCATGGCAGTCCAGGTCGGGTCGGTACGCCTTGACAACTCGAATTACGCGACCCGACGAGCAACCGAAGTCGAGGATGCGCCCCCCGGGCGGTAAGTCGGCGCGAGCCAGCTTAAGCGCTCCGAAGATCAGGTCGGCGTGGTAGATGCTGCCACCCGCAGCCCGGCTTCCACGGCTCATGGCGTGCACCCCGGCCGGGGGTGCGGCCCGCACCAGATTGGCCGGCCCCGCAGAGCCGTTCGAACCGTAGTGAACGGAATAGTGGACGGCGGCCCGTTTCCACGCGACCGACCCCCGCTCCTGCTGCATCCAGTAGGCGCGATCCTCAGCCGACAGCTTCGCCGAGAGCGCTTCGAAGTCGTCGTTTCCCAGGCGCGAGAAAAGGACGTCCGTCACCGGGGCCGGCAAGTCTTCTCGCACCAGTGCGCGCCGGCTCATTGGCCGAACCATCCCGAATGCGTTCTCGATCCCCTTCACGACAACTCGGCGAGCCCTTCGGATCGAGCCCTTCAGGCGCCTGGGCCTGATCATCGTGACTTCGCCTTCCTCGTCGACGGGGCAACGGGCCCGCGAGGCCGGTTCCGGCTCCCCTCATCGGAACGCAAGACCAGCTTGATCGGGTTGCCGACCAGCCCGAAACGGTCGCGGATCTTCTTCTCCAGGTAGCGCCGGTACGAGAAGTGCAGCAGGTTCGTGTCGTTGACGAACAAGACGACCGTGGGAGCTTCGCCCGCGGCCTGCGTCGCGTAGCCGAGCTTGAGGCGCCGGCCTTTGAAGCCAGGCGGCGGATGGTCGAGGAAGGCCTCGCGCAGCACGCGGTTGAGCTCGTTCGGCGGCATCTTGATGCGCCGCTGGCCCACCACCTCCAGCGCAGTCGGCAGGAGCGTCCCGATGCCCTCCTTTGACTTGGCGGAGACCAGGGCCAGGGGCGCGAACGTGGCGAACTTGAACTTGCTCGCGAGCGCGTTGCGCCAGAACGCCGGCTTGCGCTCGGCGGGCTCGACCAGGTCGATCTTGTTGAGCACGATCACGAGGCCCTTGCCGGCTTCGAGCGCATAGCCGGCCACGTGCTGGTCCTGGGCGAGGACGCCCGACGACGCGTCGAGCACAAGAAGCACCACGTCGGCGCGCTCCATGGCGTGAATGCCGCGAAGAAGGCTGTACCGCTCCAGGCGATCGCGGCTCGACGACTTGCGGCGAATGCCGGCGGTATCGATGAGCACAACCGGAACGCCGTCAAACACGAGCTCGGTGTCGATGGGATCGCGCGTCGTCCCCGGCGTCGGGCTGACCAGCGCGCGCTCGTCGCCGAGCAGCGCGTTGAGCAGCGACGACTTCCCGACATTGGGCCGGCCCATGATGGCGAGGCGGTCGGCCTTTGTCTCCTCCCCCGCCTCTGTGTCAGCGGGTGGCAGTGCTTCCAGGATTCGGTCGAGCAGCTCGCCGACCCCCAGGCCGTGCTGGGCAGAGATCAGCGAGGGCTCATCGAAGCCGAGCTCCAGGACCTCGTGGGCGAAGTGGCGCTCGGTCGGCGAGTCGGCCTTGTTCGCCACCACGATCACTGTGTGCCGAGACCTGCGGAGCATCTGCGCGATGTCGCGGTCGATCGGCGTCAGGCCCTGGCGCACGTCGAGCAGCAGGACGATCAAGTCGGCCTGGTCGATGGCGATCGTGGTCTGGGCCTCGATCGCAGCGCGAGACGAGTCTTTCGCCCCGTCCAGGTCGAGACCGGCCGTGTCGACCACGCTGAAATCGCGCCCGCGCCAGTCGGCGACGCCGTACAGGCGGTCGCGGGTCAGCCCCGACTGCTGGTCGACGATGGCCTTCTTCCAGCCGATCAGCCGGTTGAAAAGGGTCGACTTGCCGACGTTAGGGCGACCGACGATGGCGACAATGGGCCGGGGCACCCGTCAATTAGACGTGTTTGGACGGGATGACCGAGTTCAGATGACCTCTAGCGGCTCCGGGTTGAAGGGTCCGCCGTCCCTTTCGGCCACGAAGGCGTTGGCGTCGACGGGCTTTCCGTCCTGGATCGCGACGATGACGTAGACGTAGCCGGCCCAGGCCCGCTCGGTGTCGAATCGCGACGCCTGCGCCGGGTGGTCGGGGTGGCTGTGGTAGTAGCCGATGATGTCGAGACCGGCGGCGTCGGCCTCGCGCTGGATGCGAATGTGGTCTCGCGGGTCGATCTCATAGCGATCGCGGGCACGCTCGACGATGATGTTTCGAGCCCGCTTCACCTCGGTCACCGTGCGGTTGCCCGGCGGGCCGATCATGATGCCGCAGATCTCATGGGGATAGCCCTGGGCGCCATGTGACCGAATGGCCTCCATCGTGTCGCGGGATATTTTCACCTCCCTTCCCTTCCGCACTCGCTGGGGAAGGTGGCCCCGCCGCGCAGCGGCCGGGCCGGATGGGGGCGCGGAGTCTTCACCTCCCCGCTCGCCGGGGAGGTCGGACCGCGAAGCGGTCCGGGTGGGGGCGCGGAGTCACCGTTGCCGCCCATACAGACCAGTCGATAAATAGCGATCTCCTGAATCCGGAAAGACTGTCACGACGACGCCCTCGTGAATCGTCTCGGCGAGCCGGCGGACGGCCCAGAGCACAGCGCCGCTCGAATGTCCCACGAGCAGGCCCTCGGTCCGCGCGACCGCGCGAGCCAGGTCGTACGCCGGCTCGGTCGGACACCCCACCACCTCGTCGGCGAGGGTGTCATCCCAGATCCGGGGCACGATCGCCGTGGGCAGGTGCTTCAAACCCTCGAGCCCGTGGAATGCGTCCTCAGGCTGCACGGCGATCGTCTTGATCGACGCGTCGTGCTCCTTGAGCCGGCGCGAGGTGCCGACAAAGGTCCCCGTGGTGCCGAGCCCCGCCACGAAATGCGAGATCCGCCCAGCGGTCTGCTCGAGGATCTCGGCCGCGGTGCCCTCGTAGTGCGCGCGGGGATTCGCCGGGTTCGAGTACTGGTCGGGATAGAAGTAGCTGTCGGGGTCGATCGCCACGATGTCGCGCACCATTCGAATCGCACCGTCTGAGCCTTCACCGGCGTCGCTGTAAACGATCTCGGCCCCGTACGCCGTGACCAGCGCCTTGCGCTCCGCGCTTACGTTCGCGGGCATCACGAGCTTGACGTGGTAGCCCTTGGCCGCGCCGACCAGCGCGTACGCGATGCCGGTGTTGCCCGAGGTCGAGTCGATGATCGTCCGGTCAGGGGTCAGGGCCCCGGTCCGCTCGCCATCCTCGATCATCGACAGGGCCGCGCGGTCCTTGACCGAGCCGCCGGGATTGAACCACTCTGCCTTGGCGTAGACCTCGACTCGCGGAAACTCGCTCTCGAACATACGCACGCGTAAAAGTGGCGTGTTGCCGATGAGCCGCGTGATCCCAGCCGCCCGAGTGGTCCTCATGTGGAGACAAGAATAGGAAGAGTGGTCAGCCGGTGAAGTGAACCAGGATGTTCGCCCCGATGAAGAAGATCCCGCCGACCGCGTAACCGATCAGCGACCGCCGGTAGACCGAACCGCCTTCGGGCCACAGGATGTTCACCAGCGCCTTGGCTAGAAGCAGCGCGCCGCCCAGCAGCGCGACAGGAGCCGAATGTGTTCGGATTCCGACAAGCAGGATGGCGCTTGCGGCGGCGACCTCGATCAGCTGCAGCAGCGTGTAAGCGGCCAAGTCTCAGCGGGCGAGCGCCTGGGCGAAGTCGGCCACGATGTCGGCCGGGTCCTCGATGCCTACGGACACCCGCACGGTGCCGGCACCGACGCCGAGCTCCGCCCGCTCCTCGGCACTGAACGAGCGATGCGAGGTGATCTCGGGATAGCTGACGGTGGTTTCGACTCCACCGAGGCTGGCCGCAAAGGTGACCAGGCCGAAGCGCTTGATCATGCGCTGCACGGCTTCTCGGCCGCCCTCGAGGTCGAAGGCCATCATGCCGCCCGCGCCGCCGGGCAGCAGGCGGTGCGCGACCGGAAATGACGGCGAGTCGTCCAGCAGTGGATGGTGGACCTTCGCCACGCCCGGCATCGATCGCATGGCATGCGCGAGCGCCAGCGAGTTGTCGCTGTGCCGCCGCATTCTCACGTCGAGCGTCCGCAGCCCTCGCAGCGCAAGCCACGCGTCGAACGGACCGAGCGGCGTGCCGGTGCGCGAGGAGCGGGCGCGGGCGCGACCCATCGTTGCTGCATCGCCGACAATGACGCCCGCCACCAGGTCGGAGTGTCCGCCGAGATACTTCGTCGCGCTGTGCATGACGACTGCCGCCCCAAGCTCGAGCGGCCGGCAGAGAAGTGGCGTCGCAAATGTGTTGTCGACGAGGAAGGGCACCCCGCGCTCGCGCGTCATCGCCGCGATCGCCTCCAGGTCGCAGACGCTGCACAACGGATTGGTGATGGTCTCTGCGATCACGAGCCCGGCGCCCTGGACTGCCCGGCGGACAGCATCGAGGTCGGTCAGGTCGACGAATTGAGCCTCGTAGCCGAGCGGCTCGAAGTCCTGGCGGAGCAGCGCCGCCGTGCCGCCATAGAGCTCGCGCGTCGCGACGATCGTGACCGGCTTCGGAGCGAGGGCGAGGATCGCGGCGTGGAGCGCGGCCATGCCTGAGGCTGTCGCGACGCCGGCGTCGGCTCCCTCCAGCTCGGCGACCGCGCGCTCGAGCATGTCGCGGTTGCTGTTCGAGTTGCGGCCGTAGTAGTGACCGGGCCGCTCGCCGCGGACGACCGCGTCGTAGTCCTCGAGGTCGGTGAAGACGTGGACCGCGGCTGTGCTGAGGTCAGGTGCGAGGGGACTTCGAGCCCCGAGGTCGCGGCCCGCGTGGACGGCGCGCGAGGCCGGCTTCACCGCAATCTGGTGCCGCCCGCATAGACCGCCGCTTCGCCGAGCTCGGCTTCGATCTGCAGCAGCCTGTTGTACTTCGCGACGCGCTCGGAGCGGGCGGGCGCGCCGGTCTTGATCATCCCGGCGCCTGTCGCCACGACAAGGTCGGCGATGGTCGTGTCCTCGGTCTCGCCTGAGCGATGTGAGATGACCGCGCTGTAGCCCGCCTCACGCGCCAGCGCGATTGCGTCGAGCGTCTCGGTCAGGGTGCCGATCTGGTTGACCTTGATCAGGATCGAGTTGGCCACGCCACGCGTGATCCCATCTTGCAGCCGCTTCACGTTCGTCACGAACAGGTCGTCGCCGACGAGCTGCACCTTGCCGCCGATCGTATCGGTGAGGTGCTTCCAGCCATCCCAGTCGTCCTCGGCCATGCCGTCCTCGATCGAGACGATTGGATAACGGCCGCTCCAGTCCTGGTAGAGCTTGACCAGCGCTGCGGCGTCGAGCGAGCGTCCTTCACCCTTGAGCTCGTACGTGCCTTGCTTGTAGAACTCGCTCGCCGCCGGGTCGAGGGCGATCGCCACATCCTTGCCCGGCTGATAGCCGGCTTTCTGGATCGCATCCACGATCAGCTTCAGCGCGTCTTCGTTGGAGCGCAGGTCAGGCGCGAAGCCGCCCTCGTCACCCACTCCGGTCGCCAGGCCCTGCTTCTTCAGCACGCCCTTGAGCGCGTGATAGACCTCAGAGACCGCCCGCATCGCTTCGCTGAACCTCGGCGCGCCGACCGGGCACACCATGAACTCCTGCAGGTCGACCGAGGTGTCGGCGTGCGCGCCGCCGTTGAGGATGTTGGCCATCGGCAGCGGGAGCAGCGCGGCGCCGTCGCCGCCAAGGTGCCGGTAGAGCGGAACGCCTTTCGCCTGTGCGGCTGCACGCGCGACGGCGAGAGATGTGCCGAGGATCGCATTGGCGCCAAGCCGCGACTTGTTCGGCGTGCCGTCGAGCTCGATGAGCGCCTCATCGAGAGCTTTCTGGTCGATGATGTCGAAATCCTTCAGCCGGCGCGCGATCTCCCCCTCGACGTAGCCGACCGCCTTGGTGACGCCTTTGCCGCCGTACCGTTTGGGGTCGCCGTCGCGCAGCTCGACCGCCTCGTGCACCCCGGTCGACGCGCCCGAGGGCACGATCGCCCGACCGTTTCCTTTATCCGTGTAGGCGGTGACGGCGACCGTCGGATTGCCGCGCGAATCGAGGACCTCGAGGGCGGAAAGGCCCGTCAGCCTGGTCACGAAACCGAAGTCTAGTTGGGCGACGTAACCCAGGGCCCGAAGGCTCTTGTCGGGTGCACGCTGAACCCGTAGTTCAGCAGCGCGGTCGCGTCATCGGTCGAGTGCAGAGTGGCGTTGAGCACGACCGCGACCAGGTGGCGTCCGTCGCGAGTCGCTGTCGCGAGCATGCATCCCCCGGCGTTGTCGGTGAGGCCAGTCTTCAGCCCGGTCGCGCCAGGGTAGGTCCAGAGCAGGCGATTGAGGTTGTGCGGGTGAAATGCCTTGTGGGTCGCGGTCGAGGGAATCGCGAAGTCCTTCGTCGCGGCGATCGCGGCGACCTGCGGGTAGTAGGCGTCGAGGTACGCGGCCGTGTGCGCCAGGTCATGCGCCGACATGCCGTGGCCGGGCGCGTCGAGCCCGCTCGGCGTCACGAAATGGCTCGCGGTGAGCCCGATGCTCTTCGCTTTCTGGTTCATCTGCCGGATGAAGCGGTCGCGCGGCACGATGCCGGTCGCGAGTGTCTCGGCGGCGTCGTTGCCCGAGTCCAGGAACAGTCCGTACAGCAGGTCGCGCACCGTCAGCTGTTCGCCCGGGGTCACGCCCATCAGGCTCGGGACGACCTGCGTCGCCTCCTTCGTGACGATGACCGCATGGTCGAGCGAGCCCGCGTCGTCGATCGCCACCATCGCGGTGATCAATTTGGTGAGGCTGGCGGGCGCGCGGGACGTCTCGGGGTCGCGCTGCCACAGCACCTGCCTCGCGTCGAGGTCGACAAGGTATGCGGCCTGTCCGTGGATCGCGAGCTGCGGCTGTCCGTGGGTGGCGAGCCAGTAGTTCGAGAAGTCGAAGTGATCGAATGTTTTGGCCGCGGGCGCTTTGGCGCTCTGCAGGTTGAACTCGAACGACGCAGTCCGCGTGCGCGCGACGTAGACCGTGGTGGCCACCGCGGCCGCGATGACTCCGAGCGACACGAAAAAGGTCAGACGCTCGCGTCTGGACCTGCGGCTCGCACGCGTCCGCGAGCTCCCTGTTTCTGGGACGTAGGCTGCGACGGTGGGAACCCCCTGGGTTTAGTTGGACGGCATTGTAACGGCAGGGATTCGGCGCGTTAGGCGCCAAACGCGATGTCGACCCGACGGAATTCCGAGCTTTAGGCACCAAACGCTCCGATCGGGCGACGTTACGCGGGCGCGTGCTCTGGTGCGTAGACCGGGGAGGGCGGCATCGCGGGGACCGTCGTCGTGGTCGGTTCGTGGAGCCGCGACGCGAGCTGGTCGCTTGCCGCTTCCATGGTCTGCAGCGCGGTCGCAGAGTCCTTCGCGTTCATGAACACCGGCTGTCCATAGTCATAGATCCGGTACGGCTTCCAGGTCGCGGAGACGAGCTGCGTGCCGTAAAAGGTGTAGGTCCCGATGACGCCCTCGCGCGTCTCCTCCGACCACATCTGGTCGAAGACGAAGTTGCCGTGCGCGTAAGTGATGAGCTTTCCGTGGTAGATCTCGACGCCCTGGTACCAGTGCGGGTGATTGCCGATCACGATGTCCGCGCCCCAGTCGATGGATTCGTGGCCGATCAGCACCGGGTCGTCCGGCGTCGGCACCTGAGGGTCCGCCAGAGGCTGCCGCTCGTACTCCTTGCCCCAGTGGAACTGCACGACGACGATGTCCGCGAGCTGCCGTGCGCGGGCGATGCCCGCTTGAACCGCCTGCTTGTCGATGGCTCGGCCGACGCCATTGAATCCGATGAATCCGAACTTGATGCCCCGCACGTCGATCACCGCGACCGGACCGAGGCCCGATGTCAACATGCCGTGCTCGTGAAGCAGCTGGTCGGTCAGCGTGATGCCCTGCGCGCCGTAGTTCGACGTGTGGTTGTTGGCGAGGTTCACAACCTTCGCGCCCATCAGCGTCAGGCCGTTGACGAAGCGCGCGTCGCCGCAAAAAGTGAAGCTCGGTCCAGGGTCGACGGCGCAGCCGGCGAACAGTGGCGACTCGAGGTTGATGTCTGTGATGTCGGCGTTCTTCGTGTAGTCCGAGGTCCGGCGGAACGGCCAGAGGAAGTCGTGTCGCGACGTCGCGTAGTAGTTCACTCCGCGGGCCGGGATCACGTCTCCGGTGACCAGCAGAGTGCGGATCCGGCCTGGATCGCTGGGCACCGTGTAGGTGGAATGAAACAGGCTCTGCAGGCTCAGCACCGGCAGCTGGCCGGTGCGGTTCGAAAATGACGGCTGGTCGGTCAGGTCGGGCGCGGCCACCAAGGCGCGGGCGCTCGAGGCTGCGGTGCTCGCGGCCAGGGGCGGAACAGCGCCCTGGCTGCAGCCGACCAGCAGCATCGCGGCGACTACGAGGCCCCCTTCCCGTCTCATCTGACCGGCAATTGTGCCAGCAGATCCTCGATCGCGATCAGGCGGGCCACGTACGAGCGGACCGGCTCGCCCAGCTCGCCGCCGGCCCGGAACAGGCGCTGGTTTCCCTCCCCGCGGCGCGTCTCGAGCATCTCGGCACGATTCCGGTCGAGCGAACCCCGGGCCAGCGCGACCTCGACCATGCTCCCGATCCAGGAGGCATAAAGCGCGACCTCCTGCTCCCGAGGATCGGGGCCGCCGGCTGGAAAGGCCGAGTGGATGTGGTCATTCCACAACCGCCGCAAGCGAAGGACCTCCTCTGAGGCGCCCCTCTTCTCAAAGGGTCTCCGCGAAGAAGTCACGGCGCTCCGCTCCGCAGCCCGCTGCGCGACCTGCATCGCGGGTCCTCTGAAATCGTGGGGATTAAACCGCCGCTTTCAGCTGGGCGATCACCGCGTCCGCGACCTGGCTCGTGCCCACCGCCGTAGGGTCGTCCCGCTTCTCCTTGAGGTCGTAGGTGACGTTCTCGCCCAGCGCGATGACGTTGGAGATCGCCTTCTCCATCGCGTCCGCCGCGGCGACCTCCTCCAGGTAGCGAAGCATCAAGACCCCCGAGAGCATCACAGCCATCGGGTTGACCCTGTTCTGGCCCGCGTACTTCGGCGCGCTGCCATGCGTGGCCTCGAACACCGCGCCATTGGTCCCGATGTTGGCGCCTGGCGCCAGGCCAAGCCCGCCGATCATGCCGGCGCCGAGGTCCGAGATGATGTCGCCGTAAAGGTTCGGACAGCACAGCACGTCGTATTCCTTGGGCCGCAGGACGAGCTGCATGCACATGTTGTCGACGATGCGGTCTTCGAACTCGATGTCGGGGTTCTTTTCAGCGACGCGGCGCGACACGGCCAGGAAGAGTCCATCGGTGTGCTTCATGATGTTGGCCTTGTGCACGGCCGTGACCTTGCGCCGATTGTTTCGCCGCGCATAGTCGAATGCGAACTCCACGATCCGCTCCGATCCGCTGATCGAGATCGGCTTGATCGAGAGCCCGCTGTCGGGACGGATCTTTTTCTTCGCCAGGCTTGAGATCTCCTCGATCAGATGATTGGCGTCGTCGGTGCCCTGCTCGAACTCGATGCCGGCGTAGATGTCCTCGGTGTTTTCGCGCACGATGATGAAGTCCAGGTCGTCGCGAAGGTTGCGAGCGCCCTTATAGGCCTTGACCGGCCGGACGAGGGCGTAGAGGTCGAGGGCTTGGCGGAGCGCGACGTTGACGCTGCGGAAGCCGCTCCCGACCGGCGTCGTGATCGGGCCTTTCAGCGCGACCTTGTTCTTCCGGATCGACTCGAGCACCGGGTCAGGCAGCGGCGTGCCGAACTTGGCGATCGCGGCCTCACCCGCCTGCTGGACGTCCCACTCGAACTCGACGCCGGTGGCTTCGAGGACCCGGACCGTCGCGTCGCAGATCTCGGGGCCCACGCCATCGCCAGGAATGAGCGTTACGGCGTGCCTGGCCAATCCGTTAAGCCGAGTACGGTGCTAGCGGTTCTTGAAGTAGTCGGCGTTGATCTGGATGAAGTTGCGCCACTGCTCGGGGACCTCATCCTCGGGAAAGATCGCGTCCACGGGACACGGATCGACGCAGGCGCCGCAGTCGATGCACTCGTCCGGGTCGATGTAGTACATGTTCGCGGCGTCGTCCGTGTGGATGCAATCGACCGGGCAGACCTCGACGCAGGAGGCGTCTTTAACGTCGATGCACGGCTGGACGATTACGTATGCCACGTGCCTGAAGGGTACCATGCACCGTTAAATGCCCGAATCTGAGCCGAAGCCGAAGCTGATTGAACTCGTAGGGCCTGGCGCGGGCCAGGGTTGGAAGGCCGTCCTGAAGAGCGGCAAGCCCGCGGTCGTGCACGAAATCCCGATTCCCCAGGCCGAAGCTGCGGCCGCCGTGCCGCGTCTTCAGCGCCTCTACGACCACCGCCACCCCGCCCTCTCGCCGGTGCTCGCGTGGGGCACCGACCAGCAGGGAGTCTGGGTCGCGGTGGAGCCGAACGAGGGCACCTCCCTCGGCTCCATCCTTTCCCGTGGGCCGCTGACGCCCCCGGCCGCGGCTGCCCTCGGCACCGCGGTGCTTTCGGGTGTGGCGGCCCTCCATGAGGCAGGGATCGCGATGGGCGGTTTCGGAGCGACGGCGGTTCGCGTCACCTCCAACGGCGAGGTCAGGATTGCCGGCCACCCGGCTGCGGCGGTCCGCGGCGCCCCCTCGCAGAGCGACCTTCGGGCGGATGTCCGCTCCGGCGGCATGGCCGTGTGCGCCGCGTTCGGGGTCGACCCCGCCGGTGCCCCCGCTCCGCCGAACATCCCGCCCGGCCTCGTCGTGACGATGCGCTCGATGGCGAGCGGCGCCATGGGCCCGTCGGCTGACCGCGCGCAAGGCGCGCTCCGCGAGATGGCTGCTCCGCTCCTGGCCCCGGACCGGCAGAACGCCGCGCAGACCGAGCTCGCCACGCGGGCTGGCGGACGGGAGGTCCCGGCGATCACCCCCTTCCTGCCCCCAGGCGAGGTTGCGCCCGCCCGCCAGACCGTGGCGCCGGCCCCGGCGCCGTACATCGCGCCACCTCGCCGTGAGGACACGCCGGTTCGCTCCCCGGCCTCTTATGACGCCCCCGACCGGCCGCTCCAGACATATCCCGGCCTGCCTGCGATCACGTTCCCGCCGGCACCCGTAGCGCCCCCTGCCCCGGCCCCCGTCGCGCCGGCGGCGAGCGCCCCGAGCGTCCCGACGTGGTCTGAGCCCCCAGCGGCCCCGCCGTCGACTTTTGAGGCCCCCGCAGCCGGCGCGACGAACGCGCCGGCTCCCGCGCCTGTCGAGATTCCCCAGCCGGCCGAGCCCGAGCCTCCCCGGCCTGCCCGCAGCTGGGAGACCGCGGCCCCGGCCGCTCCTTTTGCCACCTCAGCACCGGCGCCCGCCTCACCGTTCGCCACCTCGGCACCCGCCCCCGCTGCCCCGGCTCCTCCCCCGCCCGCACCCGCACCGCCGCCTGCCCAGGAGACCTGGTCACCTGTCGAGGCGCCGGTCTGGAAGCCGGGCGGGACGATCCCCGCCGAACCCCTTGGGGTCGGCGCGGCCGTCGTCGAGACGGCCCGATCCACGAACCCGCCCGCCCTCGCGCCTACGCCCGTGCCTGCGCCGGTCTGGACCCCGGCCCCGGCCCGGACCCCGACCCCCGCCCCGGTTCCTGCCCGAAGGCCGGGTGTGCCTCGGCCTCCCTCGCGTGGGGCCGGACTCCTGGACGAGCGGCCGCCGTGGCTGATCCCCGGCGCGGTCGCGGTCGCCATCGTCGTCCTGCTCGGCATCTTCGGCGTCATCGTGCTGGCCAACCGCGGTGGAACGACTACGGGCCAGGTGCACTCGACCTCAACTCCGTCCGCCCACACGGCCGGCTCCCCGAAGTCGAGCCCGAGCGCATCTCCGAGCACGAAGGGTCCGCTTGCTGTCCCCAACTTCGGGCCCGCCGGCGCTGACCAGCTCAAGTCGCTCCAGTTCTGCACCTCGGCGACGCCCTGCCCGATCGCTGTCGGAGTACCCAGCGAGACGGCGACCAACTGTGACCTGAGCTCCTGCACGATCGAGGTGGCGCTCTACTTCACGACGGGGCAGAAGGTCCCGGTGAAGTACGACTTGAAGTTCTTCGATCGATGCACGGGCACGACCACCGACCTACCGGGCCCGCCGGCATATACGCCGCCGAACTACGCCGTCGTGATTCCTCGCGACAAATGGGCGGTCAGCATTCCCAGCGGCGTGAAGTCCGGAGCTCTCGTCGCCGTCGCAAGCCAGCCGTCAGTCGCCGCCTCGGCGCCGCTGATGCTGGGTGGCGATAGCTGCTAGCTCGGCCGCAGGTCGTAGCGCAGGAACAGAAAATCACCATGCCTGCGGGCGCTGAGCATGCGGGTCCACGCGCCCTTCTCCGGTAGGAGCTCGACGCCGGCGACCATGCCCAGGCGCTCGTCGCCGTCCCGGCCCGCGACGACCGGGGAGATGGTGACGAACGCCTCGTCGAGCAGCTTGCGGTCGAGCAGCTCGCCCAGCACGTGGGGACCGCCCTCGGTGAGAATCACGGCGTAGCCGCCCTCACGCATCGCGTCCAGCGCCCGCGCCAGGTCGACCGGCCCCCGCTCCCCCGCCTCCATCACGTCGCATGAACCCGGGAGGGAGCCGCGCAAGGTCGCAGCCACCGTCGACGTGGTCACGATGGTCGCCCCGCCGGCGAGCGCCGGATGGGAGAGGTCGACGTCTCCGCGCGAAGTCAGCACGAAAAGCCTGGGCTGTGCCTTGCGCCCGAGGCCGGCGCGAAGCCTGGCGAAGCTCGCGGCGAGGTCGGGGTAGATGTGCTCAGGGGTCCACTGGTGACCGGGCGTCGCGCGCAGCGTTCCCGCGCCGAGCAGGACGGCGTCGGCGCACGCCCGCAGCAGCCCCATCAGGAATCGGTCGGGCTGGTTGCGGCCGCTGATCACCGAACCGGCCGATGGATGCGACCCCAGCGATACGACGCCGTCGAGCGACGTGACGAAATTGGAGTAGACGGCGCGCTCCGCGAATCCGAGCCGGCCGTAGATCCGCTCCAGGTCCTGGGGCAGGTCGTAACGAGGCAGGTCAGCCTCGAAGAGGACGTCGAACGGTTCGATCAGTGATCCGACCGGGATCTGGCCGTTTCCAGGAATTCGTTGCGCAGCTGCGGGTCGTTTTCGTAGTTGCCGCGCCAGTTCGAGGTCCAGGTCCTGGAGTGGCTCTCGCGGACCCCTCGCATCTGCGTGCACAGGTGCATCGCGTTCATGTGGACGGCCACGCCGTGGGGCTTGAGCACCCGAACGAGCTCGTCCGCGATCTCGACACCGACGCGCTCCTGGACCGTGAATCGCCGCGCGAAGACGCGTACCAGGCGGGTCAGCTTGGAGGTGCCGATGATCTCCTCGTGCGCGATGTAGCCGATGTACGCGTGGCCGTGGAATGGCAGCGCGTGGTGCTCGCAGAGCGAGTAGAACTCGATCGGTCCCTCGATGACCTGGCTGATGCTGCAGTCGGGCCCACCATGACATTCGGTCGGAAAAGCGGTGAGCAGCTTGGGGTCGCCCTCATAGCCGGAGGTGGCTTCATAGAGCGCGCGCAGGTGGCGTTGAGGTGTGTTCCGCGTGCCCGGCGTGTCCAGGTCCATTCCAAACGCCTGGAAGATCTCGGCCGCGTAGCCCTCGAACCTCTTCCACTGGTCGGGCGTGATGTGTCGGGGGCGGGCCTGCTCCCACTGCGTGGTCTCTTCGGGGTCAGACGCAAGCGCGGACATGCTTGTCTCCTTCGGCTCGGCTGGCGGGTCCGCATCAATGTACGGCCGAGGGGAGCTACGACGTCTGGATGTCGATCACCAGCCGGTCCGGGTTGCTGAGGAAGAATGAGCGGTAGCAGGCCGGACCAGAGATGCCGAGCCCAAGCTGCACCACGCCTTCGAAGTCCTCCACGCGCTGGACTTCCACCAGCCCGGTGTAGCCCGTCTTGATGTCGAACGAGCCGGTGTAGGCGGTGTGCAGATCGGTGCCATGAATGATGACCAGGATGCCGTTGCTGCCCAGAAGTGTCACGGTCTGACCGCTGGGAGACCGCGTGAAGGTCGTGCCGGCCTGAGGCTTGACCTCGACCGACGAGGGTTGGCCGTTCGTGAACTCGATTGTCAGCCGGTCGTAACCGGTGTGTGTCCCGGTCGCCAGCCGGTCGATGTACGTCTCGGCAGGCGCCGAGGCGCCCGTCGTCGGCGGTGTGCTCGCGCAGACCATGGCGGGCAGGCTCGAAGTCGGCGTTGGCGAGACACCCGGCGCGGATGGCGTTGGAGTCGGGCTCGACCCTGCGATCGGACCCGCCGGAGACGGAGAACGCCGGTTCAGCGGGTTGGCGACCACCAGGACGCCGACCAGAAGCACCGCGATCACAGCGGCGGCGACGGCCGCAATCCAGTAATGGCCGGTAGCGGCCGGTGCGCCGGCCAGCGACGAGCGGACCCGGTCGCGGAGCGCGGGGCTCGGCGAGCCGCTCATCTGGTCGATGGCGTTGTTCAGCTCGCGGCGGAAGTTCTCGTTTGTCATCTCAGAACACCTCTTCCTGGGTCAGGTCGGATCTCATGCGCCGGGCCGCGCGGTAGATGCGCGACTTGGCGGCGGACGGGGAGACATGGAGAATGCGGGCGACCTCCTCGAGCGGCAGGTCGAGATAGAAATGCAGGACGAGTGGGAGCCTCTCTTCGGGGCTCAGCTTGAGCAGCGCCTGGTGGAGGTCATATGAGCCGGCGCCGAATTCCGTGTCGCGGTCGGTCTCGACCTCGGCCATCTTCAGGACGCCCCACCAGCGCTGCCGTCGTGTCATGCGGCACTCATTGGCCACGATCGACAGGAACCACGATCGAAGCGAGCCGAGGTCGCCCCGGAGCTGGCGCAGCTTGCGCCACGCCTTGATCGAGGCCTCCTGTACGGCGTCCTCGGCGGCCCCGCGGTCGGCCAGCATCACAGCAGCCAGGCGGTACGCGGGATCGAGGAGCGGGTCGATCAGGCTCGCGAAGGAGTTGGCGTCACCCGCGGCGGCGCTCAGCATGAGCTGCGGTCGTTGTTCCATCAGCGTTGCGGATGACATCCTGCCTGTTAGATGCGGGGATGGGCGGTTTGGTTGCAACGTGCCCGGTTAGCTAGAGTTCTGGGGTTGCATGGCCAAAAAGCCCCTTCTGTCGGTGATGATGCCGGCCTACAACGAAGAGCGGACGATCGAGATCATTCTCAACCACGTCCTCGATCGGCCTGAGGTCGGCGAGGTCATCGTGGTCGACGACGGGTCGACCGACGGCACCTGGAAGGTCCTGAGCCAGCTTGCCAGGGACGATTCACGGGTTCGCCCCTTCAAACAGCCCGAGAACATGGGCAAGGGCGCCGCGCTGCAGCGGGCCGTCTCGGAGCTCCGGATGCAGTTCGCGCTGGTTCAAGACGCCGACCTCGAGTACGACCCCCGCGACTATCCGGCTCTCCTGGAACCCCTCTTCGAGGGCCGCGCCGACGCCGTGTTCGGTGTCCGCGGGTTTGCCGGGCAGACTGCTTTCAGCTTCTGGTTCGTGCTCGGCAACAAGGCGGTGACATTCGCGACCAACCTGCTGTTCGACTGCTACATCTCGGACATGGAGACCGGCTACAAGGTTCTTCGCTCGGACCTCTGGCGGCGACTCAACCTGCAGGGCACCCGCTTCGACATCGAGCCCGACATCACGGCGCGGATTCTCCGGCTGGGTTACCGGATTCACGAGATCCCGATTCGCTACTACGCGCGAAGCCGTGAAGAAGGCAAGAAGCTCACCTGGACGGATGGTGTGCGGGCGCTGGGAACCCTGGCCCGCCTGCGCCTGGCGTCAGACAGCCAGCTGTTCGGTCCTTCGGCCGATGACGAATATCACCGCAAGCGTCAGCGTGAGCTCGCCGAGCGGCATCCCCTCATCACGGACGCAAAACGCGAATCCAACCCCTAGCGCCCGGGCCCGGCTCCGCCGTGCCGGTCGTCCGAGGGTCTGGCGCCTATGATGCTGCTTCGCCGGCCGCCTCGGCAGCGCCTTGATCGTCAATCCCAGCACTACGATGCAGCAGTGAACAACCGGATCCGAAGCCGGCCACACGATCTATGAAGAGCTACTGGCGATCGGTGCTCCCTGTCCCAGCCACCGATGCCGTCGTTTCGCTGGCGGCGCTGTGGATCGCGTATACCTTTCGATTTCGTTTCGACCCGACAACGATTCCAGGCGGTGAGATTCCCGCGCCCGGCCGCTACATCGCCGCCGCCCCGATCGTCGGGCTGGTGGTGATCGGGGTCTTCCTTTTCATGGGCGTCTACGTCGTCCGCCGCGGCCAGCAGTTCATCGATGAGATCTTCGCGGTGCTCAAGGCGATGGCGGTTACGGTCGTCGTCGTCTTCGCCTTGATCGGCCTGTACCGGCAAGGCGAGTTCACCTACTCGCGACTCACCTTCGTCTACTGGGCCCTCGTCGCCACGGTGATGCTGCTCATCGCCCGCTACGTGCTGAGGCGAATCCGCACGAGACGGTGGGAGCGCGGCGAGGGGGTTGACCGCGTGGTCGTGGTGGGATCAGGCGCTGCCGCTGACCTGGTACTCCAGCGCATCCGCATGTTTCCCGACTACGGCTACAAGGTGGTCGGACTTATCACGGACAGCAAGGCGCCCGCCAAAGTCTCGAACAGCTCGGACGTTCTTGGCGCCACCGGGGATCTTCGCCGCGTCATCGACGAGCAAAAGGTCAACCTCGTTTTCGTCGCGGAGCCTGAACTTTCTCAGGACCGGATCCTCGAGCTGGTCGATTCATGTCGCGATTGCGGTGTCGACTTTCGCATCGTGCCGAGCATGCTCGAGATCATGACCAGTCGAGTCGCCGCCGACCAGCTCGACGGGATCCCCCTTCTGCAGTTTCGTCATGGTCTCGACGTCGACGCGGCCAAGGCGACCTCCAAGCGCGTCCTCGACGTGGTGATCTCGGGACTGGGAATGATCCTCATCTCGCCTCTGCTGCTCGTGATCGCCATCTTGATCAGGGCCACATCCCCCGGACCCGTCCTCATTCACCAGGAGCGGTCTGGGTTGGACGAGAAGCCGATGCTGATGCATAAGTTCCGCACCATGAGGGTGGACGCGGAAGCAGCCAGCGGACCGGTGTGGACGTCGGCAAGCGACCCACGGCGGACCGCCGTCGGACGATTCCTGCGGCGCTTCAGCCTCGATGAGCTGCCACAGCTGTGGAACGTCCTCATCGGCGAGATGAGCCTCGTCGGTCCGCGGCCGGAGCGCCCGCATTTTGTCGACGAGTTCAAGGACCGCGTCCAGCGCTACGCCGACCGCCACCTGGTTCGGCCAGGTGTCACAGGATGGGCGCAGGTCAACGACTTGCGGGGCCAGACCTCGGTCGAGGAGCGCCTGATCTACGACCTCTATTACATCGAGAACTGGTCATTGGCCTTTGACTTGAAGATCATCCTGATCACGTTGTTCCGGATCTTCACCAGCAAGAACGCCTATTGAGCCCGCGTGCACATAAGCGGTAGGCCGTACTTCGTCACCACGGCGCTGGCGGCGCTGACCTGTGCCCTTGCGCCCGCGTATGTCGTGCGATGGCACGTCGGTCCCCTGCCGTCAACCGCGCTCGAAGCGGCGATCGTTCTCACAGTGGTCTCGTATGCGGTCGAGACGTGGCGCAGCCACGCGCCCTTTCAGTGGAGGTCGCCCTTCACGATTCCGGCGGCGGTCTTCCTGGTCGGCGGAGCGATCGGGGTGCTTGTCTCGCCTGAGCACGTGAAAGGCCTGGGGCTCTATCGCGCTTACCTCGTCGAACCGATCGCGTTCTTCTTCGTCCTCGGCAACGCGCTCACCGACGTGCGGCGCGCGTGGTTGGTCCTCCTCGGTCTGGCCCTCGGAGCATCGGTCGCGGGGCTGGCCAACAGCTTTGTCGTCGTGCAGGCGATCCGCCACCACACGCTCGACGTCAGCATCCCACCGCCTGTGGTCATCTACAACACGGCGAACGCGACTGCGATGTTCCTGGTGCCGCTCATCGGCATGGCGGCGAGCATCGCTTTGTACGACCGCGACCGGAGGGTCCGGCTCGTCAGCGCCGCATTTGGCGGGGTGTTCGTACTTGCCACGTTCTTGAGCCTGTCGCGCGGCGGGCTGCTCGCGCTTGCCGTGATCGCGATGATCCTCGCCGTGATGAACCGCTATCGGCTGTTCCTGGTTCCGGCGGTGCTCGTGGCGGGGGTGATCTCCGTCCTGATTCCCGGCATCCGCTCTCGCCTCGCGCACGAATTCAATCCCTCGGACCCCAACAACACATTTCTCTCCAGGACCCATCTCTGGCAGGCGACGCTGGAGATGCTGCGCGACCATCCGATCTTCGGCACCGGGATGTTCGGCTTCGCGCGGAGCATCCAGCCGTATCGCGGCGGGGTGTACGAGGAAAACCTCATCTATCCGCACAACCTGTTTCTCAACTTCTGGACCGAGACCGGACTTCTCGGCCTCGCCGGATTTCTCTGGCTTCTGGTCCAGGCCTTCAGGACAGGATGGCGCGGCTGGGTTGCCGGCGCGGCCGCGTGGCGGCCTCTCCAGCTCGGCGTGGTGCTGGCGATGGTCGCCGTCATCGTGCACGGCCAGGTCGACGTGCCTTACTTCAAGAACGACCTGGCCCTGGAGTTCTGGACGCTGCTGGGAGTTTCCTGGGCAGGATCGCAGGCTTCGTCCAGCAGCTGATGGCGGAAGGCGTTTCGGCGGCCATCATCAACTGGAACGGTGGCGAGCTCGTCCTCAAGTGCGCGCGCACCATCGTCGAGCAGTCGCTGCCTCCGAGCGAGCTCATCATCATCGACAACGGTTCCACCGACGGCTCGCTCGACCGGCTGCGCGCCGAGCACCCTCGGGCCAAGGTGACCGCCAACCCACGCAACCTCGGGTTCGCGCGGGCGGCGAATCAAGCGGTGGCCAACGCGACGGGACGCTGGCTCCTCCTTGCCAATCTCGACATCGAGCTGGAGCCGACCTACATCGCCCGGCTCGTTGCGGCAGGCGACAAGGATCCTCGGATCGGCTCCGTCACAGGCAAGCTGCTTCGTCCCGCCGGTGGCTCCGCAGCCATCGTGGACAGCACCGGCCACGTCCTGTTCCGCAACGGGTGGGCAGGCAACCGCGGCGAGAACCTGCCGGACAGCGGCCAGTGGGAGCGTCCGGAGGAGGTGTTCGGCGTCACGGCCGCCGCCGCCCTTTATCGGATGTCGATGCTGGCCGAGGTGTGTCAAGGGTCGGCCAGGCCGTTCGATGAGCGCTTCTTCGCCTACATCGAGGACGTCGACCTCGATTGGCGCGCGCGCTGGCTTGGCTGGAAGGCGTGGTACGAGCCGGCCGTCGCCTGGCATCATCGCAGCGCGACCAAAGCTCGCCGGTCTGCCTTCATCCTCCGTCACATCCTCAAGAACCGGCTGTTGCTCGTCGCCAACAACGACCTCTGGCCGCAGGGACTGCTGAGACTCCCGGGCGTGGCCGCCTTCACCATCCTCGCAGCGACACAGTTCGGTCTCGAGGCGCCGTCATCGCTGCTCGGGCTCATCGACTTCGTGCGCCTGCTCCCCAGCAGCGGTGCGCGGCGCCGCTTCGTGAAATCGAAACGAAAGGTGCCGGCCGATTCGATCGCCAGTTGGATGCAGCCTTACCCGTACTTGAAACAGATCACCCGGAGGTTTGGGTCGGGCACGACGCGGTCTGCGGCGGTTTAGGTTGCGACTGCACCGTCCGGGCGGCGGCATCCTCGTCGCAGCGGCCGGTCTCGCCGCCCTTTTCGTCATCTGGCTCCCGGTGTTGATCGGCCAGAAGGTGCTGCTCGGAGGCGACGTGCTCTACGAGTACCTGCCCTGGTCGGCGGAGCCTTCCGCCCACAGCGCCGCCAACCCGCTCATGAGCGACCCCGTCGTGCAGGGCCTCGTGTGGCAAACGGTGGTCGCCCGCGACCTGGCCCTGGGCGAGCTGCCGCTGTGGAACCAGGACATCGCCGCCGGCACTCCTGTCCTCGCGAACGATCAGCCCGGCGTCTTCTCGCCGTTCAACTGGCTCGCGCTTCCGTTCTCCCCCGCGCTCGGCCTCAGCATCGCGATGCTGGCCAAGGTGCTGGTGGCCGGTTTCGGCATGGCGTTCTTCCTCAGGACGCTCGGCGTCAGGGGACTTGGGGCAGCGCTCGGTGCCGTCGCGTTCGCATCGAGCTCATTCATGGTCGACTGGCTGGCTTGGCCGCACACGAGCGTGGCCGCACTGACCCCGTGGCTCTTCGGTCTTGTCGAAGCCCATCTCCTCAGGCGACGGCGATGGGCCCTGCCGGGCCTCGCCCTCACCATCTGCCTTCAGTTCTTTGGCGGCCACGCGGAGACGTCGTTCCATCTCGGTTTGGCGGTCGCTCTGTACGCTCTGGTGCGCTGGCTCCTGACCGGCCATTCGTGGCGCCGGCTGGCGGGACTCGCAGCGGCGGTGGCCGTGGGCACGTTGCTTGCGGGAATTCAGCTCGTTCCATTCTTCGACCTGCTCCGAAACGCCTCGCTCATCGGGATTCGCACCACGTCCGGGATGGGATTCGAGCACCTCAACCTGGCTGCGATCACGAGCTGGGTGTTTCCCAACGCCGTCGGCAATCCTGGAATCGACGGTTTGCCTGGCCGCCCTCCCGACTTCAACGAGTCGACGGGCTTTGCCACGGTCGCGGCGCTCGTCCTCGCGCCGCTTGGCGCGTGGTCGGCCTGGCGGCGAGACCGCTCCCAGGTCATCCCCCTGCTGGCCGTGGCGCTCGTGTCGGCCGCGATCGTGTACGGCCTCCTCTCCCCCCTCACCGGCTCCTTGCCCGGGTTCCAGGTGAGCAACAACGATCGAGTCCTCGTCGTCCTCTGCTTCTGTGTCGCGGCATTGGGCGGGATCGGGCTCGAGGCCTTGATCAGCCGTCCGAGTCCCGCGGGCGCGCGAACCGGCGCCTGGCTCGTCGTCGGCGCCCTTGGCCTGAGCCTGGTTGTCGCCACCAGCTGGCTCGCTCTTTCTCGCGGGGCGGCGGTGGACGCGATCCTGCCCCGCTATCACAACTACGTCGGCTACTGGCTGCTCACCGGCGGGCTGGCGCTCGTCACCGCCGTGAGCTTCGTCCTCGCCGGGCTCGGCGGATCGAGGCGGGGCTGGGCCAGAGCCGGTCTCTGCGCTCTCGCCCTGGTCGAAGGAGCGTTCTACACCGCCACCTTCAACCCGCACGAGCCGGCCGGCGAGGTGCCGCCTCCGAGCCCGACTCTAACCTGGCTGCAGGCCCACGCCGAAGGCCGGCCGGTCATCGGCCTGGGCCAGGCGCTGGTCCCTGAGTCGGCCGTGCTGTACGGCCTGCGCGACGCCCGCGCCTACGAGATCCTCAACGAACAGCGCGAGGGTGCATTCTGGTCCGCAGCCGACCCAGGGTTCACAAGCTCGCGCGCCTACATGGAGCTCAACCAGCCAGGGACGGATTGGCTCGCGGCCGCCGGTGTCGGTTACGTGGTCATGCCTACGGGCACCGCCCTCCCCGGGACATCGACCGCATATCAGGCGGGCGGAGTCACCGTCGCCGAAGTCCCTGATCCGCGGCCATTCGCTTACGCCGCGTCCTCTGCGGTGAGCGTCCGGTCCGAGGACGACGCGCTGATTGCCTTGCGCAAGGACCCGCTCGGGCCCGTGGTCGTGGAAGGCGCCTCGCCGGCTGGAGGAGCCGCGCAGGTCGAGGTCGCCGGCCGGCACGACGGGTTCGTCGAGCTCAACGTCGTGGCCGATGACGCGGCCACGATCGTTGTCGAGCAGGCATACCAGCCAGGCTGGCGGGCGACCATCGACGGACGGTCGGCGGCGGTGCAGCCCGCGAACGTGCTTTTCATCTCCGTCCAGGTGCCTCGCGGGCACCACGTCGTGACGCTGCGATATGCGCCGCAAAGCGTGGTCGCGGGTGCGGCGACAAGCGGTGCCGGCCTTATCGGCCTGGTGGCGCTGATCGTGGTCGCGGCGCGCGTCAGGCCTTCAGGCGATCGCCTCGCCGGCTGATATCTCGGCAACGTTGCGGCGCGGCAGCTCGCGCAAGGCGAGCCCGAGCAGCAGCACCAACGAAGGCGCGAGCTGCAGGACCAGGCGGTCGGCCGCGGTGTTCAGCTCAAAGCTCACGTCGTTTGGAGTCAGCAGAAGCGCGAGACCCAGGACGATCGCCTGGGCGCTGAAAACCCCCCAAACGAGCGTGAGGCGGCGGTATCGCGAAAGCGCTGTCAATGCGGTGCTCACGATCCAGGCGGCCGCCAGCCAGGGATAGTCGTCCAGGCGATTCATCAAGTGCCAGAAGAACAGCGCGATGGTGTGAGCCCTGGACGTCAACACTCCGACTGTCCAGCTCGGATGCGCCTTCGTGAGGACGTCGCTGTTGAACCCGTGCACCCGCGCGTACACCTGCCAGGCCAGCACCGGGATGAGGACGGCAACGGCAGTCGCCATCAGGCGGACAGTTGGCCGGTCGTGCTCTCTGAGCATCGCCCACGCGACGCCAGATCCAAGGACCACGACCACAATAAGAAGGAACGGGATGCCTTCGTTCTTGGTCAGCGCGGCGAAAGAGGCAAAGACAAAAGCCAGGGTGGAGTCTTCGTCTCGCCCGACGCGGGCTGACCTGTATAGAAACGCAAGACTGAGCAGGATCAAGGTGGCCAGGGCATAGTCGGCGTATCCGATGTAGTAGGGAAAGATGAATGACGTTTGCATCGCCGGCATCGCAACCAGGATGAAGGCGAGCAGCACGGTCAGCCTCCTGCCGAGGATCGGCGAGAGGCTTGCCATGACTGCGCCCACGGCCGAGATCAGGAACATGAGGCCGATGCTCTTGCCGGCCATGTCGTCGATGCGTCCGATCAGAACCCACGTTGTGTCGACCATGAGCGAAAACAGCGGAGGGTAGTCGAGGTGGCGGCTTCCGACCAGCGGATAGACAGGTAGGTTCGCGAGGTTGACGCTGCCCGAGTCGAAAAAGACCCTGGCCTTGAACATCCACATCGCGATCGCGTCCCAGCCCACCAGCGGCTGGGCCAGCAAGTTCAGCAGGTAAAAGCCGAGCGTCGCCAGCGTGAACGCAGCGATCCCGGCCGTCAGCGGGTCCAGGTCACGAAGGCTCCCAACCGAGCGCCGCAGCGCCTCGGCATCGTCCCGCATGGCCGCGACCAGTCTCCGGCGTGCAATCGCGGCCACCACGACCCACGGCCCTACCAGGAAGATGACGAACCACGGCACGTGGATCACACCAAAGATCCACAGCTGAATGGCCATCGCGCCGGCGCCGATCAGCGGACAGCCCGCCCGCACCAAACCGTCGACCTGAAATCCGGCGACGGCCACGATCAATCGGCCGACGCCGTAGCTGATGAGGATGTACAGCCCGAGCACGAGCCCCGCGACGAGGACTGTCACGTCGACGCTTCCGTCTTCACGAAGACGAGGGTGTGCGCGCCGCCGGCGGCCGTTATTTCCGACCGCAGTGCGTAGCCGCTCGGAGCGGTGAGCGCTGGAGCATCCGCCCTCTGGAAGTAAACGATGCTGGTCGCGCTGGTCGTCGACGCCGCGGCCAGGTCCGCGCTCAGCTGGACATGACGTGGGTACAGCCAGTACGTCAGCCAGAAATAGGCAAATCCGTCGAGCTCCGAGGCATCGACCAGGACCAGGACGTCGCCATGTGCCGGCACGCTGGCGACCACCTCTTGGGTCGAGTCCTGGATCGGGTCGCCGAGCAGTGCCCGCACCGCTCCCTGAGGCGTGCCGCGGAGGAGGTCCGTGTAGTGGGCATTCAGCATGATCGGACCCGTGACGACCAACGTGTGCAATGTCCAGAGCACGAGAAGCGTCACTCCGAGCGTTCGAACGAGCCTTGCCAACTCGCGCGCAATTCTACTTTCGCCGCAACCCCCGACCCAGGGACGGCCTGCGCTGCCTCGGTAGACTTCCAAAACGTGCAGCGAGCTCGCCGGACAACGCGTTCTCGATTGGCATGAACAAGCTCGCCAAGGCGCTGTTCATCTTCCGCAGCGAAGGCTTCGGCGCACTTTTCACGAAGGTTCGCAGCCGGTTCCTCGAGTACATGGGTCGCCGGCGCGTGTACCTCGCGGTCAGCCTCGAGGACGTCGAAGAAGCCGATTGGGTAGAGCGGCGCCGCGCCCCACGGCAGGTGAAACAGCGAGGTAAACCGAAAACGATCGGGTGGGTTGTTCCTCCCGTCGGCCCCGGCTCGGGTGGTCACCTCAACATATTTCGATTCGTCCGCTACCTCGAGGAACACGGCTACGACTGCCGCGTCTATATCTACGACCCGCACAGGACACAGATTCCGGCCCAAACCGCGCAGGTGTTGCGCGACCACTACACGCCGATGCGTGCGACCGTGCTGCATGACTTCAGCACGGTGAGCGAGTGCGACGCTCTCTTTGCCACCTCATGGACCACCGCGTACCCGGTGCGCAACGCGCGATTCGACGGGGCCAAGTTCTACTTCGTGCAGGATTTCGAGCCATGGTTCTACCCGGTCGGCACCGAGAGCGTGCTGGCCGAGAACACGTATCGGTTTGGCCTGTACGGCATCACCGCGGGCGGTTGGCTCTCCAAAAAGCTCGAGCACGACTACGGCATGCAGTGCGACCACTTCGAGTTCGGCTCTGACTTCGGCCGCTATACCTATGTGAACAGCGGTCATCGCAAGAAGATCTTTTTCTACGCCCGGCCCGTCACGACCAGACGTGGGTTCGAGCTTGGCGTGCTCGCGCTGGACCGCTTTCATCGCGCCAAGCCCGAGTACGAGATCAACATGGCCGGCTGGCCGGTGCAGGGCTGGCAGCTCCCCTTCCCTTTCGTCGATCACGGCGTGCTGCCGCTCGACAGGCTGAATGGCCTCTACAACGACTGCGCCGCGGCTCTGATGCTCTCCCTCACCAACTTTTCCCTGCTTCCCCTCGAGCTGCTGGCCGCGGGCTGCATCCCAGTGATGAACGACGGACCCAACAACCGGCTCGTCAGCGACAACCCCCACCTCGTCTTCACCCGCCCCACCCCGCGGGCCCTTGCCGACGCCCTGTGCCAGGTGGTCGATCAGCCGGACTTGCCCGACCGCGCGCTGCGCGCGTCGCAAAGCGTCGAGCGGCTGGACTGGGATACGTCGGGAGCGCAGCTGGAGCGCATCATGCTCAAGGCGGTCGGCGCCGAGCCCCCGGACTAGCCGCTCGCTACCTTGGTGGACGTGAAATCGACCAGCGAGGCTGCCTACCGGGGTCGCGTGGCCCTCGTCACCGGCGGGTTCGGGTTCATCGGCTCGAACCTCGTGCCCCGGTTGGCGGAGCTCGGTGCCGAGGTCCGCATCATGGCGCGCTCGTGGCCGCCCCAGGCTGACCTCGGCGAAGCGGTCCAACCTCAGGTCCGCTTTTTCAAAGGCGATATTCGCGACGAGGCGGTGCTCCAGGACGCTGTTGAAGGCTGCGACTACGTCTTCCACCTGGCCGGAAAGTCCGGCGCGTCGACGAGCAACGAATCGCCGATCGAAGACCTGGACGTCAACTGCCGCGGCTTGCTCTCGCTGCTCGACGCGATGAGGACCGGCGCGCCGGAAGCCGTGATCGTCTTCCCCAGCTCGCGACTGGTGTATGCGCCGAACCTGCCGGTTCCCGTAGCGGAAACATCGCCCACGATGCCGATCTCGATCTACGGCGCTCACAAGCTCGTGGCCGAGAGCTACCTCAGGATCTTCGGAAGGCATCACGGCCTGAAGAGCGTGGTCCTCCGCATGACGAATCCATACGGCCCCCACCAGCGCCCTGAGCAGCACAGCTACGGGGTGATCAACCAGTTCATCTATGAAGCCGTAAATGGGCGGACCATCCGGGTCTTCGGGCGGGGCGAGCAGCTCCGCGATTACATCCACGTGGACGACGTCGTTGAAGCGATCATGCTTGCCGCCTCTTCGCCCTCGGCATCCGGAGCGACCTACAACCTGGGCTCCGGGACCCCAACCTCGCTTGCCGACCTGGCGAGCCTGATCGTCCAGGTCGCCGGCACCGGGAAGGTCGAGCACGTTCCCTGGCCCGACTCCGAAGCCAGCGTCGAGACCGGCGATTTCTGTGCCGACATCAGCCGCATCAAAGAAGCTCTGACCTGGGCGCCCAGGGTCGAGCTGCGTGACGGCGTCCGCGACGTGATCAGCCGTGTCCACCGCTCCCCCCGCCTGCGCGGCTGACCTCGGGGGGGCGCGGGTATCATCCTTAACCTTTGACAAGCATGAGATTCCCGCTGTCTGAGAGCCCCGTTCGCCCAGAGGCAGGCCTCCGATGGGAGTGACCGCGTCACCAGCCAAGCCGGCTGAGCCGACCAGCCGGCCGTCGAAGTCATACACGAACCTCCTGCGCGAGCTCGCGATCTCGGACTACAAGGTCAAATACCAGGGGTCTTTTCTGGGCGGCTACGTGTGGACGGTCGCCAAGCCCCTCCTGCTTTTCGGGGTGTTGTATTTCGTCTTCACGCGATTTGTCCGGTTTGGCGACGGCGTGCCCAACTACGCGCTCAACCTGCTGCTCGGCATCGTGCTGTGGACTTACTTTGCGGACGCCACCACCCGCGCCATGGCCTCCATCGTCGAACGTGGCGACTTGATCAGAAAGGTGTACTTCCCTCGCATGATCATCGTCGTCGCGACGAGCCTCAGCTCTCTGATCACGCTTGCCTTCAACCTGGTCGTGGTCGCCGTGTTCATCGCATTTTCAGGGGTCGGCCTGCAGCTCACCGCGCCGCTTTTCCTGGCCCTGGTGCTCGAGCTCTACGCGCTGACCCTGGGATGTTCGTTCCTGCTGGCGGCGCTGTATGTGAGATTCCGCGACTTCAGGCACCTCTGGGAGCTTGGCCTGCAGCTGCTCTTTTATGCCAGCCCGATCATCTATCCACTGTCGTTCGTGCCATCCCGATGGCAGCCGCTGTTTGCGCTGAACCCCATTGCGCAGATCATCCAGGACGCAAGGAGGGTTCTCATCAGCCCCACCGCGCTGACCACGATGGACATCAATCACTCGGCCCTCGTCGCAGTTCCATATGCGATTCCTGTGATCGTCCTGTTCCTGGGCTATCTGTACTTCGACTACGCGGCTTCGCAGTTCGCCGAAGAAATCTAAGTGGATAAGGATGTAGCGATCTCGAGCGAGCACCTGACCAAGGTGTTCCGCGTTCCGCTCGAAAGGACAACGTCGCTGAGGCAGCTTGCCGCCCGCGGGTTCCGGCCGAGCGGGTCTCGCCGGTTCGAAGCCCTCCACGACATCACGTTCGCGATCAAGCGCGGCGAGTTCTTCAGCGTCATCGGACCCAACGGGAGCGGCAAGAGCACGTTGCTCAAGATCATGGCCGGCATCTATCGCCCCACCTCCGGCCGCGTCGCCGTGACCGGCGACCTGTCTCCATTCATCGAGCTGGGGGTGGGGTTCAACGCGGAGCTCACGGCGCGAGAGAACGTCTTCTTGAGCGGGGCCATCCTGGGCCTGTCGCGAGCGCTGGTCGAGGAGAGATTCGACGAGATCGTCCAGTTCTCGGAGCTCTCCGAGTTCATGGATCAAAAGCTCAAGAACTACTCGTCCGGGATGCTGGTGCGCCTGGCCTTCGCTCTGGCGATCCAGGCCCACGCGGACATCCTTCTCGTCGACGAGGTCCTCGCCGTCGGCGACGCCGGCTTTCAAGAGAAGTGCTTCGACGTCTTTCGCCGGTTCAAGGCCGAGGGGAGGACGATCGTCTTCGTCAGCCACGACATGGGGTCGGTCCAGGAGTTCTCGGACCGCGTCCTCCTTCTGAACCGGGGCCAGGCGCGCGGGATATTCAGCCCCGCCGGCGCCGCGGTCGAATACAGCCGGCTCAACGAGGAGCACGCCAACATGCTGCTTGCCGATGAGACCGGTGTGCCAGCGGTAGCGGGCGGCAACCGCGCGCGCATCGTTTCAGTCGACATGCTGGACGGCAAAGGCAACGCGACGCACGCCTATCAACGCGGTCAGCCCGCGACGGTCAGGCTGAGGATCGCCAACCCGGAGCGCCAGCCTGTGAATGCCGGCATCGCCATCTACCGCAACGACGGCCTCTACTGTTTCGGCACGAACACCGTCGTCTCGCACGCAACCGTGCCGACAGACGCCGAGACCGTCCTCACGCTCGATTACCCGTGCATGAACCTCCAGCAGGGGACTTACTGGCTGACCGCCGGCCTTTTCGGTGCGCGCCTCGGGACCGTCTACGAGATGCGCGAGAGGCTCTATTCGTTCCACGTCGGCCAGGCGGACGGTTATGAGGGTGTGGTGTACCTGACGCACCAGTGGGGCACGCCGGACCAGCCGTCGCGACCCGCACCCTGACAGGCCCGACCCTCGTGAAGGCCACGATCGCGATTCCGACTTACAACGGCATCGAATGGATCGCCGACGTCCTTGATGCGTGCCTCCAGCAGGCGATCGACTTCGAGTTCGAGGTCCTCGTCATCGACTCAGGTTCGACAGATGGAACAGTCGACGCCGTGCGCAAACGCGTCGCTGTCCGGCTGCACGAGATTCCGAGCTCGAGTTTCGGGCACGGCCGTACGCGGAACCTCGCTGTGGAGCTAGCCCAGGGAGAGTTTGTCGCCTTCATCACGCAGGACGCGGTCCCCGCCAACCGCTTCTGGCTCGCCGAGCTCCTGCGCCCGTTTGAGATCGCCGACAAGATCGCGTGCGTGTACGGAAAGCAGGCGCCCCGTCCGGACTGCTGCCCAACCGTGAAGCGCGACGTGATCAATCACTTCCGCTCCTTTGGCCCTGACCATTTCGTGATCCTTCAGGTCGACAACCCTCACCTGACATCCCAGGCGGAACGTGATGCGCTGACCTACTTCTCCAACGTGAATTCGGCGGTGCGGCGCGCTGCGATGAAGACCGTGCCCTTCCGCGATGTTGCGTATTCCGAAGACCTGGCGCTCGGACGCGATGTCATCGAGGCCGGACTGATCAAGGCTTACGCGCCGCTTGCGGTGGTGACGCACTCCCACAGCTACCCCCTGCGGGCCTACTTCAACCGGATGTATGAGGAGATGCGGGGCTTGTGGCTGACCACCGGGCGCAGCATCGACACGAGCCTGCCGCGCAATGTCGCGATCGTTGTCAGGGGAACCGTCCAGGACTGGCGCTTCATCCTGAGAGACCGCGCCTACAGCTGGCCGGCCAAGCTGAAATGGCTGGTCCAGGCGCCGGCGTACAACGTCGCGAGGAGGGTCGCGGTTCGGCTGGCGCGTCGCCCGGGGCTACCGGCCTGGGCCGGCCGCGCGATGGGCCGCACTGCGGTGCCTGCTCCGGCTCCCGACGCATCGCCTGCAACACGGGCTTGACGTCCGTGTCCGCCCTCATCGTGAGCTACAACGTGCGGCCGTACCTGCTCGAGACCCTGCGCGCCTATTACTCGACGCGCGGTGCCGAGGCGGAGGCGATCGTGGTCGACAACGCGTCCAGCGACGGCACCCCGGACGCGGTGCGGCAAGCGTTCCCTCAGACAGTCGTCGTCGCGCTCAAAGAGAACGTTGGCTTCGGCAGGGCCAACAACAAGGCCCTCGAGCAATCCAGGGGCGAGTTCGTCCTGCTCTTGAACCCCGACGTGGTCCTCCAGGACAGTTGCGTCGACCGGCTCGCCCAGTTCCTGGCCGCAAACCCGCAGGCTGGGGCAGCCGGCCCGCGGCTCGTGCGGCCGGACGGCCGCCCCGACCTGGCCGCCCGCCGCGCCTTCCCCTCCCCCCTTGCCGCCCTTTATCGCTTCACGGGCCTGAGCCGTGTCTTCCGCGACAGTCCGCGCTTCAACCGCTACAACCTCGGCAGCATCTCAGCGGACAGCGCGCACGAGATAGACGCGGGCACGGCGGCCTGCCTGCTCGTGCGGCGTGCGGCCGTGGACAAGGTCGGGTTTTTCGACCCCGACTTCTTCATGTTCGGCGAGGATCTCGACCTCTGCTACCGCCTGAGAGAGGGAGGTTGGAAGATCTATTACGTGCCCGACGCGGTGGCGATCCACGTCAAAGGCACCTCGACCCGGCAAGCTACACAGCCGATGCTGTACGAGTTCCACCGCGCGATGTGGACCTTTCACAAGAAGCATTACGCGCGAAAGACGCCGGGTGTGCTCAACGCGCTGATCTGGCTCGGCATCTGGGCCCGCTGGGCGCTGCTCAGCGTCATAGCGAGGATCACGCGGCGCTCCGCGGTGTCTCCCTGAGCCCGATACACCTCTCACCCAGGACCCTGATGATCCTGGTGACGGCGTTGGCGCTCGTCAAAGGCCTCGTGTGGTCGGCCGTTTTGCCTCCCTGGTACGGACCGGATGAGGCTTCGCACTACGAGTACGTCCAGCTGCTGGTGGAAAACCATTGGCTCCCGAGCGGACGCGACGCGAATGCCGCCGTCGACTACCCGCGCGACATACTCTGCTCCGGGAGCAGGCTCGACCTGGGCGCCTACGGCGCGTTTGCGGCGGAGCCTCCGTTCGGCATTCTCACGATTCCGTGCACTGCGGCGTCTCCAGCCGACCGTCTCGCCTCAGGTCCGCTGAACACGGCGTCGGGCTACTCGCCTGTCTATTACGCGTCCGCCATCCCCTTCTACTTGCTTGCGCACTCGTCGAGCGTCGAGATCCGGCTCGACGCGGTCCGGATGTGGAGCGTGCTGCTCGGCGCCCTTGCCGCCCTGTTCGCATACCTCGCGGCGCGGTGGGCGTTTCCCGACAGCCCAGCCGCCAGCCTGGCCGCGGCTGTTCTGTTCACGCTGCAGCCGATGAACTCGCAGGCGACGGCGATCGTGAACAACGACGCGCTTCTGATCGCGCTCGCCGTGGCGTTCTGGTGGCGCTTTTTCCGCGGGGTGCAAAAAGGCGTCTCGCTTCGCGAGTGGGTGCTGCTCGGAGGATTGGTCGGGCTCGCGTATCTCGCCAAGCCGCAAGGCCTGTTCCTCGCCTCAGCGCTGCCCGTCCTGTACATCCTCGAGCGCAAGCGGACCCCTGGCCGGCGGGAGATCGGGAGAGTCTCTCGAATCGCAGGAGCCGTTGCCGGACCCATCGTCGCCGCGATCGTGGTCGCCGCGGTGTTCACGCGCATCGCGGATAACACGGCGACGCTGATTCCAACCGGCTCCGGGACCCATGGGCTCAGGCAGTACTTCCTGGTGTACATGGCAGACCACTTCGAGCGTCTCTACATGGTCTGGATCACGAGCTTCTGGGGCTACTTCGGGTGGTTCCAGGTGGACCTGCCAAGCGTGGTCTACGTTGTCATCGCCCTCGCCGTCGCCGCCGGCCTGACGGCCGCGGTGTGGACGGCGGTGAAGCCTGGCCCCGCGCGGCGGGTCCTGGTCGCGGCGATGTTTGCGTTTCTGGTACCGGCGGCGCTGATCCAGCTGCTCGAGGCCGTCACCTTCCGTTCGAGCGGGGAGCTGATCTTGCAGGGACGGTCATTCCTCATGCTCCTCTTTCCACTTCTCGTCGTCTTGATGAGAGGGTGGCAGCGCTTGTTTCCGGCCGGTACGAGCTGGGCCCCCGCCGCGGCGGTCCTTGCCGCCCTCGCGCTCAACGTCGTCAGCGTGCTCGCCATGGTGGATGGTTTCTACGGATGAGACGAGTGATCGTGTGGCTCGCCGGCATCCTGGTGGTGGTCGGCGTGATCGCTCCCATGTTGCTCGCCACGGTGCCGGGCGATCGAGGCCGTGACGAGATCAACCTGCTGACCATCCATGAGCTGCCGCTTGCGACCGGTGGAGTCCTGACGCAGCCTGTGCCGCTGCAGCGGCCGGCGCCGTATGGAATCGAGCTGCCCTACCAGTGGCGGGGAGACCATCCGGCGCAGCTTGACGTCAGCGTGAAGACGCCAGACGGGGTGGTCATCAACGCCACCGAGGTGCTCGACAATTCGCGTCTGCCGTTGCTGGCGGAGCCGATCGGAGATGGTTCCTACTGGCAGCGGCACAGGGCGGCGTTTCACCTGATTCGCCTCCCCTCCAGCGCGGTCGGGACCATGATCCTCCGCCTGACGCGGGTCGATCGAGAACCCGGGACGCTTGTCCTGTTCGCGAGCGATCGCCTGCCGCCACCCACGGTGCAGATAGCCGGGACGCAGCTGGACTCGCGCCCAACCCTGGTGGAGGACCCAACCGAGTACCTGGACCTGCGGACCGAGTACGGCACGCCCGGGCCGGCGATCGCCAAGGCGCCCACATATGTGTCGAGGCTCCAGACGCTCGCACCGCCCTGGCTGCCGTTTCCTCTCCCCGAGCTGCTTCTGGCGCTCATGGTGGCCGCAGGCATATATCTCTGCTCAGTCACAGCCTTTGCCAAGGAACTCGCGCCAAAAGGCGGCTGATCCGGCCGTTTTCGACCGAATTGACAACGCTTGAAGCAACTTAACCACACCGTTGTGGGGATCTCGCCTGGCCGCCAGTAGCTTGGCCCCCGTCAATTTGCGCCCATCCAGTCGTGGATGCGCGCCGAAACGGGGGTATCAGTGCGGTCATTTCATCAGCTTCTATCCGGCCTTCGATCGCGTCCAAAAGCACACCTCGTGCTCGCGTTCGCAGCGATCACCAATCAGTTCAGCGTCGTCGGGCTGGCGGCAGCTCCGGGCGTGATCACCGTGGGCCACGAGTCTCCCCGAGCGGCCGTGGCCTGCTCGCAGCAGGTCGACGCGTTCATCCCCTGCAAGCTGCTCCCCAACGACGACCTGCTGGCCAACGTCCCGAGCGGCGCAAAGCCATGCCCCGCGTCCGGCGCCGGAGCCGCGTGCGGCGACGGCTCGGCCAAGGCCACGCCTGGCAAAGCCACGACGCCGGGCGGTCAGACGGCGTGTCCGCAGTCCAGCAGCACCATCCCCGCGGTGGCCGCCTGCACAGACACCGCGCTGCCGAGCGACAACCCGGCGGGTCAGAACATCGCCGTCCGCCTGGACCTTTCGACCAGCTCGCCATCGCCCTCCCCGGGCGACAACATCGTGCTGGTCGCGACGGCCAGCAAGCCGGTGACCGGCACAGGCAACCAGATCGAGATCTTCGATCGAACGACGGGCACGCTCGTGGGGGCCTGCGCGCAGGGGAGCCAGTGCATGGTGGCCTACGCCGCGAAGGCCGGCACCCATACCTTCCAGGCATACATCACTGCGCCCGTGCAGCAGGTGCCGCGTAACGGCACATCTTTCGCGACCTCGAATCCGCTCACCGCCGTATGGATGTCCGTCAGCCTGACCGCGAGCCAGGTCGCCACGGCGCCGGGCAAGCCGGTCACTTTGACGGCCACCTCGACAGTAGCGTTCGAGAAGTCCGGCTACGTCCTCGAGCTGTTCGACGTCGGTTCCAACCAGCGGCTCACGTACTGCAGCCAGGGCACCACGTGTAGCATCACGCTGACCCAGCCGGGCGGCGGCACGCGGAACGTGATCGCCGACCTCGCAAAGCCGTCGGCGACCTTTCCCCCTCCCGAAGCCCAGGCACAGTCGCAGCTGCTTCCCGTGAGCTGGCTCGCGGTGTCAGTTCAGGGCACCACGTCGGGCCGCGTCGGAAGCGTCGTCTATCTGACGGCGGCGGCGAACGCCGACCTGGCGAACACCCCGTGGAGCATCGGCATCTTCGATGACCAGGGCCACCTGGTCGCACCGCCTTGCAAATCGAGCACTTGCACCGTGCAGGTAACCCTGCCTGCCGGACCCACGCCTCACTACACCGCCGAGATCGGCGCCGTGCCGCCGTCAAAGGTCACAGGCAGGCTTGGCCAGCTGTGGCAGGCTGTCACCGCTCCGTCGGCACTCGTCGACATCCAGGCTCGCTCGGCCGCGGTGCTGCCGGTCCGGCTGCTGTGGGGCGTCGATTCATGCAAAGCGTTCACCAGCGACCCCAACGGCTCGAGCGGCATCTATCAGCAGGTCGTCTCCGGGCTCGGCACGCCGGACTTCTGGGGCCGCTACCTGACCAACACGATCTGTCCGGGAATCAGCTGGGCCGAGATTTCGACCGCGTACAAGAACCACATGGGAATCCTGCCGATCTTCAACGACTACAACTGCTCGAACGTATCCGGCTACGCCACGGGCCAGAGCTACGCCGAATCCGCCATCGCGGCGGCGCGCTATCTCCACATTCCCCAGGGCGTTGGGCTCGCGATCGACATCGAGCCGCCGGGCGAAGCGTGTCCGGGCGCCGTCAATGTCGACTTCGCTTTCATCCAGGGGTGGCACGACCACATAACTGCCGCCCACTACGTGCCGATCTACTACGGCAACGGGACGTCAGGCAGCGAGTTCGCCAACGCGTGGTGCATCGCCGCCACGGTCCAGCCATCGGTCCTGAGCGGCTACGTGTGGTCCTTCGAGCCTTCGCTCCTCGGCAACTTCAACCGAGCCACGTCTCCCGCGTTCTCGCCCAACCAGACCGGATGTGGCGGGTGGGCCGGCGCGTGGCAGTATCAGCTCGGCAGCAACAGCTCGAACCAAGACGTCGACCACGACCTGGCCGTGACTACGCTGCCCCTGTGGTTCCCGACGCCGTGGTAGGCGGTTAGCTCAGCCCGACCAGACCTCGCTGAAAGAGCTGTACCAGTGGACGCGCTGGGAGGCGAGCATCGGCTGAGTCGAGCTCACAGTCACGGGACCGCCGATCACGCCAGGGAAGCTGACATAGCCTCTGGAGCTGATCGTCACCGTCTGCGGCGTGTTCCCGGCCACGGTGACCGTGACGACCGCATTCACGTTTCCAAGGTTCGTCAGATGGATGTTGTCGTTCGTCATGCCCGGTGACGCCTTGTCATACCAGTTGAAATAGCTCGTCGTCAGCGCCTCGGACGAGGGCAGGGCCCAGATCTCGCTGAACGAGGAGTAGTACTGGACTCGTTGGGATGCCAGCATCAGCTGGTCCGAGCTCACGGTCACCGGGCCGTCTATGGCAGGGTATTGCTGGCACGGAATGCAGCTCGTCGTCGTCGGCAGGCATCCATTCCCGATCGTGAAGCCGACGACGTGGCCCGGGTCGACCAGCCCCCGCTCCCCCATGCACGGGTCGCTCACGACCACGTTCGCAGCGACTGTCCCCAGGTTGAGGACATAGATGTAGTCGTAGGCCATGCCGGGCGAGGTGCGGTCGAACCAGTTCAGGAAGCTCTTCGTCGCGGCTTGCGCCGCGGTCCGCGCCCAGATCTCGTCGAACGATTGATAGAAGTGCACGCGCTCAGACACCAGGACTGGCTGGTCCGACGTCACGGTCACCGGGCCGTTGTACGTGCCTTGTGGGAAGGTCACCCAGGCTTCCGCTCCCGGCCCCACACTCACGATCTGCGAGGTCGCGTTGGTCACGGCGACCGTGACGTTCGCGGCGACGCTTCCTGGGTTGAGCACGTGGATGTTGTCGTTGGACGTTCCCGCGCTCAACTTGTCGAACCAGGTGAAGTAGCTGGTTGTCGCCGCCTGCGATGCGTCCATCGCCCAGAGCTCATGGAACGACGAGTAGTACTGGACGCGTTCGGAGACCTTGACCGCCGGACCAGAGGTCACGATCACCGTCACGGGCCCGCCGATTGTTCCGCTTGGCATCGTCAGGTACGTTTCCTTGCCTGCGCCGGCCGTCCAAGCGACTCCGGGATGGCCGGTCACTGTGACGCAGCCTGAGCTGGGCGTTGCACCCGGGTTGAGGATGTGGATGTTGTCCGCGACCATCCCTGGCGACGCGTTGTCGAACCAGTTGAAATAGCTGGTGAACAGAGCCGTGCCGGTGCAGCTCGAGGCTGCGGCGACGGCGGGGGTCAAAGCCAGTGGCACCACGGCAGCGGCAGCCGCGGCCATGGCCACCGACGCGAAACGCACCAAACGCCGCATTGCAAGGCGAAACACACCGTTGGCGCCACCGAGGCGTAATTCGTGGGTGCGAAGGACCCCGCTGGATCCAACGAGGCGGAATCCGCCCATCGACGTGAGACGTGCAAAACGCCACACCCGCTTACTTCCCCGAGTGTGAGCTTACTCGCTCCCCGGCCGGTTGGACGCCTAAATCAGCCCGACCAGATCTCGTTGAACGTCGAGTAGTACTGGACGCGCTGGGAGGCCAGGACCGGCTGCGTCGAGCTGATCGTGACCGGGCCCCCGATGGTGCCCTGAGGGAAGTGCGCGTACGCCTCCCCACCCGCTGGGACGCTCACCACCATTGACGCCGCCCCAGGCAGGCTGATGGTCACCGCGGCGGGAGTGCCGCCCGGGTCGAGGACGTGGATGTTGTCGTTCAGCATCCCGGTGGAAGCCTTGTCGTACCAGTTGAGATGGCTGGCCGTCGCGGCCTGTCCCCCGCTCTCGGCCCACACCTCGTTGAACGACTGGTTGAACTGCACTCGCTGCGAGGCCAGCACCGGTTGAGTGGATACCACGGTCACCGGGCCGCCGATGCTGCCCTGCGGGAAGCTCGCGTAGCGCTCGGCGCCCGCGGGGACGCTCAGGATCTGTGAGGAGGTTCCAGGCAGGCTGATCGTGACGCTGGCCGGCGTGCCGCCTGGGTTCAGGAGATGGATGTTGTCGTTCAGCATCCCCCCGGAAGCCTTGTCGTACCAGTTCACGTAGCTGGTCGTCGCAGCTTGCGCGGCGCTCTCCGCCCAGACCTCGTTGAAGGTCTGGTTGAACTGCACCCGCTGCGATGCCAGCACTGGCTGCATCGAGCTGACCAGGACGGGCCCACCCATCGTGCCCTGCGGAAAGGTTGCATATGACTCCGCGCCCGGCGCCACAGTCAAGACCTGCGAGCTCGCTCCGGGCAGGCTGACCGTCACCGTCGCGCTCGTTCCTCCAGGGTTCTGGACATGGATGTTGTCGTTCAGGAAACCCGCGGACGCCTTGTCAAACCACTGGAAGTAGCTCGTGGTCGCCGCCTGCGACGCGCTCTCGGCCCAGACCTCGTTGAACGACTGGTTGAACTGCACCCGCTGCGAAGCCAGGACCGGTCCGCCGGTGGTCACGCTGATGATGACCGGGCCTCCGATGACGCCCCCCGGCATGGTCACGTAGGTCTCCTGACCCGCTCCTGCGCTCCAGCTGACCACCGCCTGCCCGCTGACCGTGACGCAGCCCGAGCTCGTGCTCGAGCCCAGGTTGAGGATGTGGATGTTGTCGCCCACCATCCCCGCAGACGCTTTGTCGTACCAGTTGATGAACGTCTTGTAGGTCGACGTCCCAAGACAGTTTGCGGCGGCGTAGTACTGCCCGACGAACTGGCGCAGATACCCGCCGTCGTCGTCAGCCACGGTCGAGGCGTGCGTGTTGCAGGCGACGCATCCTCCCAGCGCATCGGTGGTGGGCGCCCCGCCGTTGTTGGTCACGCCGTCCTTGGCGCCGTCCGTGTAGGTCGTCTGGCACGCATTGCCGGCGCCGAAAAGCACGGCGATCAAGCCCGCCGAGAAAAGGTCGCTGGGGTGGCTGATGAAGTACGGCGCGACGTTGTCCTGGTAGTGCCCGCACGTGTTGTTCATGGTCAGGAAGTACTGGTTGCCCACCGGGACCTGCCACGCGACCTGCGGCCGGCCGGTCTTCGTCTTCAGCTCGCCGACATACGCGAGGTAGCGGCTGAAGTTTGGAAATGTGGTGTTGGTCGGATCCCACCAGTGAGTGAAGCCTGCGTTGTCCGCGCCCTGCGCCTCCCACCACGCCGCGTCGTGGTCGTCCACATCGTTGAAGACCAGGTCCCAGGTGCTGCCGTAGGGGTTGCTCGAGATGCCGGCCGAGTTCAGGAACGCGGCTGTCGAGTCGGCGACGGCGAGAGCGTTGACCGTGGGGTCCGTCGAGCTGTCGATGTCGATCCCGCTCGCCCAACCCGACGCGTGAATCGCCAGCGACGCGTTGGGCGCGTAGAGGTCGCGAATCTTCAGCAGCGCCCGCCCGAAGCCCTGGGCGGTGTCCGGGATGCCGGCCACGTCGGCGAAGCCCGACCCGGACACCCTGGCGCTGAGCGTCGAGGCATCGCCGCCCGCCGCGCGCTGCTGCAGGTAGCCCCACAGGTCCGGCTCCACCTGGACCACGACGGCCTTGCCGAACGCGCCCGCCTTCTGCATGAGCAGCTTGAAGTTGGCGTAGTAGGCGTTCATCGTCGCAACGTTGTTCAGGTTGCTGAAATCCCGGTCCGATTCGTTGGCGCCCGTAGATGGGGTCGACTGCAGGAGCTCGTAGTAGCTGAACACCGGGATATAGCTGTTCGCGGCGGAGTCGTTCATGTAGAGGCTGGCAAACGCGCCGGCCGGGCTGTTCCATGTCTCCCAGCCGCTGCCGGTGTTCACACCGGCCGACAGATACTGGTAGCGATAGCCCCAGGGAACGCCGCTCGTGGTCATCCAGCTGATGCTGCCGGGGTCGTTCGCCAGACCGAATTCCAGCCGAGTTTGCGGCAGGGCTGAGGCGGCGAGGCGATTGAACGTATGGCCGGTCCGCACAGTCGCGTTCACAGGCACGAGGTTCAGGGCCGCCACGGCAACGACGGCGACGACCGCCCTGGCGTGGGTCAGAGAGCCGCTATCTCGTTGAAGGTCGAGAAGTACTGAACCCGTTGCGAGGCAAGGACAGGCTGGGTCGACGTCACCGTCACCGGCCCGCCGATCGTGCCCTGGGGGAAGTGCGCATACGCCTCCCCACCCGCCGGGACGCTCACCACGAGGGCCGTGGCCCCGGGCAGGCTGATCGTCACGGTGGCCGCGGCACCGCCCGGGTTGAGGACGTGGATGTTGTCGTTGTACATGCCGGCCGAGGCCTTGTCGTACCAGTTCAAGTGGCTCGTCGTCGCGGCCTGGGTCGCACTCTCCGCCCAGACCTCGTTGAATGACTGATTGAACTGCACGCGCTGGGACGCCAGCACCGGTTGCGTCGACGACACGGTCACAGGCCCGCCGATGCTGCCCTGCGGGAAGTTCGCGTAGCGCTCCGCACCCGCCGGGACGCTGAGGATCTGAGAGGTCGCACCGGCCAGGCTGATCGTCACTGTCGCCGCCGCGCCACTTGTGTTGAGGACGTGGATGTTGTCGTTCAGCATCCCGGCCGAGGCCTTGTCGTACCAGTTCACGTATGTCGTGGCCGCCGCCTGCGTTGCGCTCTCAGCCCAGACCTCGTTGAAGGACTGGCTGAACTGCACTCTCTGCGACGCGAGCACCGGCTGCGTCGAGGACACGGTCACTGGTCCTCCGATGTTGCCTTGCGGGAAGCTCGCGTACGACTCGGCGCCGGGTGCCACGGTGAAAATCTGCGACGTTGCCCCCTGCAGGCTGATCGTCACGGTTGCGCTCGTCCCGCCAGGGTTGAGGACGTGGATGTTGTCGTTCAGGAATCCTGCCGATGCTTTGTCAAACCACTGGAAGTAGCTCGTCGTCGCGGCTTGCGACGCAGTCTCTGCCCACACTTCGTTGAACGACTGGTTGAACTGCACCCGCTGCGAGGCGAGTACCGGCGGGCCGGAATTGACCGTCACCAGGACCGGACCGCCGATCGTCCCCGCCGGCAGCGTCACGTACGTCTCCTGGCCCGCCCCGGCGGCCCACGCGACGCCCGGGTACCCGGTCACGGTCACGCAGCCGGAGCTGGTGGTGCCGCCGGTGTTGAGGATGTGGATGTTGTCGGCCAGCATCCCGGCCGACGCCTTGTCGTACCAGTTGAGGTAAGAGGTCGACAGCGGCGTCCCGGTGCAGCCGAAGTTCATGTCGAACGATTTGATGAAGTTGTCCGCGGGGGCATAGACGGAACCGCCCGCCTCGGCGGGCGTGACGAAATGGTTCTGGCTTAGGAACGCTGCGCTGTGGTAGATCTGCGCGCCAGTCGCCGCGTCGAACGCGTAGATCCCGACGTTTCCGATGCCGATGACCCACACTGCACCGCCGGCGACGATTGGCGGACCAAACGTCGTTGTGCCGCCGGCGTTCCAGTCCGGCGCCGTGCAGGTGGCGTTGCAGGGGCTGAAGGAAGGAGTCGAGGTATTGGTGCTGAGGGCGACCAGGCCGTGGTTCTCACACTCGACGTAGATGAACGGCGCGGCGTACGCGAACGAGCCGAAGGTCGCGTCCGTGTTGTTGCCAAAACAGACGGGCGCTTCCGAATAGGTTGCGGGCTTCGGTGTCGGAAACAGCTGGCCATCCATGCCGCCCAGGCTGGCCGGGTTGAGGAGAAACCCTGCCCCCCACTTCCCGGACTGGAACATGAGGCTGGGGCTAATCAGCACCGAGGTCGCCGAACCGAGGTCCTGGTCGTTGCCGCACCAGTTGTTCTTCCAGTCCTGAGGAACAAACGAATCCTGGTGGGCAAGGGTTGACGAAAATCGGACGACGGCATCGTTCTCGAAGGTCGGGGTGCCGTTGAGGTTGGCGTTGCAGCCGCTCCCGGTGCCGTTGCCCGAGGTCTCGAAGACGTTCCCGGTCGAGTCATCGACCACGACACCACCGGCACCCCAGAAGCCGGCCGCGACTCCGGGAGTCACGTAGTAGTTCGTGATCGCCGCGCCGCTCGTTGGAACCGCCGCGATGTAGCCGTGATAGCTCCCGCAGTCCCCGTTGCGGCCGCCGAAGGGCACGTACACAAAACCGTTGCGCAGCGCGAGGGCGCCACGCTGGCCCTGGATGGTCCAGTCGAATCCAGCCGGCGTGATCGCCGTGTTGAGCACGATGTTGCCCGAGCTGCCGAGGTCCAGGCCGAACAGGTGATACGTGGGAGGCGTGCCGGCCAGTTCGGCGACGACATAGATGCGGTTGGCCGTCGTGTCGATGACCGGCGTGCTGAGGATTCCGGGCTTGAGGGTGCTGCAGCCCCAGCCGCTCGTCTGGATGGCGCCGACGTTCTTGCTCCAGAGCACTGTCCCGTCTGACTGCTTCAGCGCGTACACCGTGCCGTTGAGCGTGCCGGCGTAGACGACGCCGTTCAAGACCAGAGGCTCGGCGTAAACCTGGTCGTCCAGCGCCGGCGAGGTCCAGCCGGCGGATGCGGATGCGACCTTGGGCAGCGTCGGGTCATTGCCGGTGTGCGCGTCGTCGCGGTGATACACGGTCCACGAGCCGGTCGAAGCGGCTGCCACTGCCTTGATGGGCGCGGGTCGGGACGGTGCTATCGCAACGGCGACGACCAGTGCCAGCAGCGCAGCCAAGGCAAGACATGCCGGCCGGTAGAGACCCCGCATCTTGGTCATCAACGCCTCCGGGGCGACCCGTGGTCGCCCGATCTAGCTAATCGGCCGGTATTTCGTTGAACGACTGGTAGTACTGGACGCGCTGTGAAGCAAGGACAGGCAGGGTCGAGCTGATCGTGACCGGACCCCCGATGGTGCCCGGTGGGAAAGTGACGTAAGCCTCCGCTCCGGCTGCGACCGTGATCATCAGCGGGGTCGCGCCCGGCAGACCGACGGTCACACTCGCGCTAGCGCTCCCCGGGTTGAGCAGGTGGATGTTGTCGTTGGCCATCCCCGCCGAGGCCTTGTCGTACCAGTTGACGTAGCTCGTCGCGGCCGCCCTCGCGGCGGTCACCGCGGGGACCTCGTTAAAGGATGAGTAGTACTGCACGCGCTGAGTCGCGAGAAGCGGCTGCGTCGAAGTCACTTTGACCGGTCCGCCGATCGTGCCCTGCGGGAACGTGACGTAAGTTTCGGCCCCACCCGCAATCGTCACGGTTCGCGGCCCCACCCCCGAAACGGTCACAGTCACGCTTGCGCTCGACGTACCCGGGTTGAGCAGGTGGATGTTGTCGTTGAACATGCCCGGCGAGGCCTTGTCGTACCAGTTGAAGTAGCTGGTCGCGGCCGCCTGGGCCGGGTTGAGCGCCCAGACCTCGTTGAAAGTCTGGTTGTACTGCACCCGCTGGGATGCGAGAACGGGCTGGCTCGCCGTCACGGTGACAGGGCCACCGATCGTGCCCGCCGGGAACGTGACGTAGGTCTCGGCGCCGGGCGCTACGGTGACGACCTGTGCGGGGGCTCCGGGCAGGGCGACCGTGACGCTCGAAGCCGTGCCGCCTGGATTGAGAAGGTGAATGTTGTCGTTGAGCATGCCGGGTGAAGCCTTGTCGAACCAGTTGAAGTAGCTGGTGGTCGCCGCCTGCGTCGCCGCCGCCGTCCAGACCTCGTTGAACGACTGGCCGAACTGGACGCGCTGCGAGGCCAGCACAGCCGGACCCGAATTCACCGTCACCATCACCGGGCCGCCAATCGTGCCGGCCGGCATCGTCACATAAGTCTCCTGGCCGCCGGTCGCGGTCCAGGGCGCTACCGCCTTGCCGCTCACCGTGACGCAGCCTGAGCTCGCGGCGGTCCCCGGGTTGAGAAGGTGAATGTTGTCGCCGGCGACTCCGGGCGACGCCTTGTCATACCAGTTCAGGTAGCTCGTGAACAGAGTTGGTCCAGGCGTCACCGAGCTCGTGCCGGCGCCGACTCCGGGTCCGCTGCTGTTTATGCCCTGGACGGTGAACGTGTACGGCGTGCCGGCAGTCAATCCGGTGACTGTGGCGAAGGTCGCGTTGCCCGGCACCGTCACGGTCGCTCCGCCCGGGCTCGCCGTCACCTGGTAGCTCGTGACCGGTCCGCCCGCGGTGGGCGCTGCAGTCCAGCTGATCGACGCCGACGTGTTCCCCGGACACGCGTTGAGGTCGCCGACCAGGCCGGGGATCAGCGTGAAGTGGGTGGCGAGGGCGTTCCACAGCTCTCGTGCGCCACCCCCGTAGTCGAGGGTGAACAGGCCCACGCCGCGCAGGTCGTCCTTGTTGACGACGTCGTACTTGTAGCTCAACGAGACCGAATCGTCGAAGTACTGCAGGCGATTGCAGTTGAAGTCCGAGTCGTACCACGTGTCCCACTCCGTGACCCCTTCGCTCGGATCGCGATGCGAGGTGAAGTTGTAGACCCCACTCTGGGTGCGGACGGTGGACGCGTAGAGGTACGTCGGCGTGGCGAAATTCTCGTTGGGGAAAATGCCGTTCGGTTGGAGGTACGGATGCGGGTCGGTCAGGTTGCCGACGCATCCCCGCCGGCCGTAGTACGGCTGGCCGAGGATGATCTTGTGGGAAGGCGCGTAGTTCAGGTACTGGCTCATCGACTTGGTGACGTTGAAGCGATATGTGTTGAGCGGCGAGACGGGGTTGAAGCAGTACGCAGTGCAGTTGAGAGGCACCTCCGACCAGTTCGACATATCGCTGTCGTACGACATGACGAAGAAGGCGTCCACGTACGGCTGCAGGCCGGCGATGTCAAAGAACTCGAGGTTGTCCTCTGCCGATCCGGCGTAGGTGTCGATGAGCAGGTAGCTGCCGGCCGGCATCGCGGCCCGCAGGTTCTGCGTGAACGCGGTCATCTGTGACCTGCTGGTCTGGCCATTGGGGCATGTGATGTTGTTGGCTTCGTAGTTGATGTTGATTCCGTCGAGGCCTAGCCCAGTCATCTGACCCACGATTTCGCCGATGGTGTGTCCGGCGTTTACCTGCGTCAGGCCCGCACACACAGGGGCGTCCCCATGCAGGTTCAACGAGACGACGACTTTGGTACCAGCCGCATGCGCGGTGTTGAGTAGATTGGTCATTGTCGTCGAGTGGTAGATGTTCCAGTCCGTATCTCGGATCAGGGCGCCGTCGCCGGCGTTCACGTGCAGCGCGAAAAAGACCACCGTGCTGAGAAGGCTGAAGTTCCAGCTCGGGTAACCGACCGAGGGGTCGCCGATCATGCTCGCGTTGACGAATCCGAGAACCTCGCGTCTCAGCTGCGAGTTCGCCGCCTGGACGGCAGCCATGGGTATCGCGCCGCGATTTGCGTGCAGCGCGATCTGTGGTGAGCTCGACGGGCCCCGAGCAGCAAATGCTGCGGGCAACGTCAAACCGATCATCAGGATCAGGACCACCAAGAGCGTCGTGAGTCGGTTCATGAGCGTAAGCAATGAGCCGTGCCCGGACACTCTAGCAAATGATTCCCCTCATTCCAGCCTCCAAGCTCAACGGCCGGACGCCCCATGCCTGCGTTCGAGTCGCCCAAACGGGCTATCTAGGCTGCGGGGATCTCGTTGAACGTTTGGTAGAACTGGACGCGCTGCGAGGCGAGGATCGGCTGATTCGAGATCACTGTCACCGGGCCGCCGATCGTGCCCGCGGGAAAGCTGACGTAGGACTCGGCCCCCGGCGCGACAGTCACCGTGACCGCTTTCGATCCTGGCATGCTAACCGTCACGCTTGCGGCCGTACCGCCGGGATTGAGCAGGTGGATGTTGTCGCTCTCCATACCCGGTGAGGCCTTGTCGTACCAGTTAAGGTAGTCAGCCGGCGCAGCCTGGGCCGCAGACAGCCCGGGCACCTCGTTGAATGACTGCACGTACTCGACCCGCTGTGAAGCCAGGACTGGCTGCGTCGAGCTCACCTTGACCGGGCCGCCGATCGTGCCCGCGGGAAAGCTCACATAGCTCTCGGCTGCGGGTCCAACGCTCACGGTCAGCGAGCTACTTCCGGGGAGACTCACCATCACGCTCGCGCCCGCAGTCCCCGGGTTGAGCAGGTGGATGTTGTCGGCGACCATCCCGGGCGATGCCTTGTCGTACCAGTTGAAATAAGTGGTTGTCGAAGCTTGCGCCGAGCTCTGTGCCAGGACCTCGTTGAAGGTCTGGTTGTACTGAACCCTCTGCGACGCGAGCACGGGCTGGGTCGAGGTCACCGTCACCGGTCCGCCAATCGTGCCGCCGGGGAAGGTGACGTAGGCCGCGGCACCAGGGGCGATGGTGACCGACTGCGGGCTCGCCCCCGGAACGCCAACTGTCACGCTGGCGCTCGTGCCTCCCGGGTTGACGAGGTGGATGTTGTCGTTGACCATGCCCGGCGAAGCTTTGTCGAACCAGTTGAAGTAGCTCGTGGTGGCCGCCTGGCCGGCACCAGCGGTCCAGACCTCGTTGAACGACTGGCCGTACTGAACCCTCTGCGATGCCAGCACGGCGGGGCCCGAGTTGACTGTCACCCGCACGGGCCCGCCCATCGTGCCCGCGGGCATCGTCACGTAAGTCTCCTGTCCCGGGTTCGCGCTCCAGGCCGCCACGGCCTTGCCGCTCACGGTGACGCAGCCGGTGCTGGCTGTCGGACCTGGGTTGAGGAGGTGGATGTTGTCTGCCACCACACCAGGGGAGGCCTTGTCAAACCAGTTGAGATAGCTCGTGGCGACGGGAGGACCAGACGGTGTCACGGGCGCTGTTGTCGCACCCAGCCCTGTCCCGCCCGCGTTGATGGCCTGCACAGTAAAGGTGTACGCGGTGCCAGGCGTCAGCCCCATCATGTCCGCCAGGGTGACGTTCGCCGGCACGTTCACGCTGGCGCCGCCGGGGCTGGCCGTCACCTGATAGCTCGCCACCGACGCCCCGCTGCTCGCAGCGGCGGTCCAGCTGACTGTCACGTGAGAGTCGCCGGCGCAGGCGCTCAGGTTGCCGGGCTGCCCGGGGACGATTGAGAAGTGGGTCGCCAGCGCGTTCCAGAGCTCCGGCGCACCGCCGCCGTAGTTCAAGTTCCAGATGCCGACACCTCGCAGGCCGTCTTGATTCACCAGGTCGTACTTGAGGCCCAGCGACGTGGCGTCGTCCCAGTACAGCTCGCGCGTGCAGCCCATCGTCGTGTTTATCCACGTGTCCCACCGTTCCTGCCCCGCGGGGTCGTAAGGATCGCGATGCGCGACATAGCTGCCTGCCTGCACGGTGTAGTAGCCGGCCTCGGTGGATGCATCCAGGTATGAATCGGCCGTCACCGCGCCGGAGGGATATTGGTTCTGCGTGGCGCTGGTGACGCAGGACTTGCGGCCGTAGTAGGGAACGCCGAGGATGATCTTCGACGTCACCACGGTCGCCGCGTACTGGGCCGCAGTAGATATGTCGTTGTAGTAGTAGCCGCTGAGCGGCGCTGTCGGACTCAGGCAGAAGCTGCTGCAACCGAGCGGCGACCTCTTGTAGTTCGAGTACTCGAGGTCATACGCCATCACGAAGAACGAGTCGACGCTTGACGCCATGCCCGCGACGTCCATGAAACCGACGGGGTCTGACGCCGAGCTCGCATACGTGTCGACGGACAGATATGAACCGGCTCCCAATGCAGACCGCAGCCCGCTGACGACGCTGGTCAGGGCGTGCCGCCCCCAGGATGAATCGGCAGGGCTGCCGCAGCTGCCGTTGAGCCCTTCGTAATCGACGTTGACACCATCTACGCCTTTGGCTTTGACCTCCGCGACTGTGTTCGCGATGGTCGTCGAAGAGTGCGTCAGCGCGGAGCACATGTGCGGATTGCCCGCGGCAAAGTCCTGCTGGATGATGGTCAGCACGACCCTGGTGCCGTGAGCGTGGGCGGTGCTGACCAGCCCACCGACCTGGCTCGAGTCCCAGACCGTCCTGTCGCTGTCCGCGGCGAACGTTCCATCGTCCTGGACGTGAAGGCCGAAGAACGCGACGGTGGTGAGCAGGGAGAAGTTCCACGTCGAGTAGCCCACCGTTGGGTCGCTCAGGCTGCTCGCGAGCGCGAACCCGAAAACCTCGCGTTTCAAGGTGGGCGTGCTTGCCGCGACGCCGCGAGGGCCAGTCCGCGTCGTGCTGTGTTTGGCCGCATCAACTCCCGGCGAGGCCGAAACGTTGATCGCACCCACGAGCAACCCGTTGCCCAGTGCCAGGAGAGCAGTCAGTACTAGGACGAAGCGTCCCGTTCGTTGCAGGTACATGTGGCGGGTACCGGGTGTCGCACTGTACACGGCCGCTACACGCGAGGTCAATCAAATTCGCCTCTCCTCCGGCCGCCGTCGAGGGCGCTCCAGCCTCATTCCTATAATCTCGGTCACATTGGTCAAGCCAGGCCCGAACCCGCCCCCTCACAAGGTTGGCGTGGTCGTTCCAGCTCGCAACGAGGCCAACCGGATCGGAGGCGTGCTGGCTGGAATCGGCGACCGCGTCGAGGGCATCCCCGTCATCTCGCTGGTCGTAGATGACGGCTCCACGGACCGGACGTCAGAGGTCGCGCGCGAGCACGGCGCCCGTGTGATCGTCCACGCCATCAACCTCGGCAAGGGAGCCGCGATGAAGACCGGCTGCGCCGCGGGCCTCGCGGCCGGCTGCGATGTGCTGGTGCTGATGGACGGCGACGGCCAGCACCGGCCCAGCGACCTGCCCGCGATGCTGGCGCCGATCCTTGCGGGCAAGGCCGACCTGGTGCTCGCGCGCCGGCGTTTCACCGGGGAGATGCCCGCGAGCGCGCGCCTGGGCAACTGGGGCCTGACGCGGCTCTTCACCCTGATGTTCGGGGCCACCTTCACGGACACGCAGTGCGGCCTTCGGGCCTTCAGCAGCGACGCATATAAGAAGGTCGACTGGCTGGCGACCGACTACGCGGTCGAAACGGAGATGCTGGTCCGCGCCGCCCGGGCCCGCTTGCGAACGGCCGAGGTCGACATCGAGACCATCTATCACGACGTCTACAAAGGCACCACCCCGCTCGACGGGTTGAGGATTCTTCTTCAGATGATCCGTTTGCGCATCATGAGCAGCTGATGTCCGGCATCCAGCTCCTGGCCATTGCCTTCGCGGTTGCTATGGCCTTCTGGACCTACCGCACGTATCGCCGGCGCGACCTCCTGCCTGTGGAAGCTGTCCTGTGGTTCGCCATCTGGATCGGGCTCGTCTTCGTCTCGGCGTTCCCCGACGTGATGCGAAGCGTCGTAGGGCCGCTGCATGTCGCGCGGCTGCTCGACCTCGTGATGATCGTCGCGCTCCTTTTGCTTTCGACCCTGGTGTTCGTGCTCAACAGCCGCGTGCGTCATACCGAAAGGCGAATCGTCGAGCTGGTGCGCAAGCTGGCACTCTCAGCCGAAGAGCCGGACGGGAACGGCAAGCATCCGGTAGGCCAGGTTCACGGGGATGCCGGCGAGACGGCTGAGTAGACCCGGTCCGATGACCTGGTCCGGCGGAAGGTCAGACGACATCAAACGGATGACCTCACGGTCCCCCACCTTCCGCAGCGCCTGCGTCCGCCGCCGCTTCTCCATGACCTGCGGCCAGTTGCCGTAGATCCACCCGTGCGCTTGCAGCTTGGCCCGGAGATACGCCGGTCCATGGGTGATGGCATAGATCCACATCAGAAAGCCGGTCGCCCAGACAGGCGGTGAAAGCGCCACGAGAGTCCCCCATCGGAAATTCTTGAGAAGAGTCAGTCGCCGGTTGCGCTCGAGGAAGCAGAACTTTCGCGGCGTCATGCGAAGCGAATACTTGTGGTAGACGATCGAGCGCGGCGCATATGCGATCGCGTACCCGGCGAGGTTGGCGCGCAGCGAGAGGTCGACGTCCTCGCAGTAGGTGAAGTAGTCGGCATCGAAGCCGCCGATCCGCTCGAGGACGTCGCGCCGGATCATGAAGGCGCAGCCCGAAACGGCGGCGACCCGAACGCAATCATCGAAAAGTCGCGCCGGCTGGCCGAGGCCGCGGCAGAACCCCAGGCCGCTGAGGTGGATGTCGTTGCCGCACGTGTTGACGCGGTCGCGGTCGGCGAAATAGCAGATCCGTGAGGTGGCGAGGCCGACGCCCTCCTGGTTCACAGCTTCCAGAAGCCCGGTGACGAAGTCAGGTTCGACCTCGGTGTCGGGGTTCAGGACGACGAGATACTCGCCCATGGCGACCTCGAACCCGGCGTTGTTCGCAGCGGCGTAGCCGGCGTTGTGGTCCAGGGCGTGGATCTGGACCCAGGGATGCGCCGTCTCGAGGTACTCGCGGGTGCCGTCGGTCGAACCGTTGTCCACGGCGATCACCTCGACGTTGGGATAGGTCTGGCGCTGCAGCGAGGCGAGGCACACCGGAAGGTCCTGCCTCGCGTTCCAGCAGACGATCACGACGCTGACCAGAGGCACGGCCGGTGCCCCCACTTCTATTTCTCCGCCAGGGGTCGGGCCAGGGCCAGGTGCTGGTAGGCGAGCAGGCCGGGCAGCGCCCGCGCCGCGGCGTGGGCTGCTGCGCTCAGGCGGCCTCCGCGCAGCACCGGGATGGGACACGTCACGTCCGTCTCGACCACCTCGAATCCTCCTGCCCGAAGGGTGTCGAGGAACGTGCGGCGCGTGAAGTTCCGCAGATGCGTGCGATCGAGCAGCCCGCGGTCCGTGTAGTTCCAGCGCCCGGCCAGAAGGGAGAGCCGGAGCGCCCAGTTGGCCCCATTCGGCACGCTGGCCACCAGGCGGCCGCCAGGCGCGACAAAGGGCCTCAGCCGGCGGAGGACGGCGGCGGGGTCGGCCAGGTGCTCCAGCACGTCGCCGAGCAACGCCGCCTCGTAGCCTCCTGGCGTTTCCGGGGGATCCTCGCGCGTGATGTCCACGACGTGGGCGTCCACGCCCGCCTGGCGGGCCTCAGCCACAGCCTGCGGGTCGTTGTCGATGACCACGACCCTTGCCCCTCGCTTGGCCAGCTCGCTGGCGAGGTAGCCCGAGGAGCCTCCTACGTCGAGCACAGTCCTGGGCGAGCCGCAGAGGCGCAGGAGACGCTGGTGCGCGGCATAGGGGTCCGTGCGAAGGGCGACGTATGCCATCCGGGCGAGGATACCTACCCGGCCGCGCCTGGGCCCCTAAACAAAGGACCGCCGCCTCACGCGAGGCGGCGGCCCGTATGTATTTACTTCTGTCGAGCTGTGCCTATTAGAGCGGTTGGGCCCAGATCTCGTTGAACGACGCGTTGAACTGCGTGCGTCCCGCGGCAAGGATTCCAGGACCCGATGTGACGGTGATGTTCACGGGTCCGCCAATCGTGCCCTGAGGCAGCGTGACGTACGTCTCACCGTCGGCCGGCACGATAACGGTCGCCAGGGTAGAGCCGCCACCGATGTCGACGGTCACCACGGCGCTCACGGTTCCGGGGTTGAACAGGTGGATGTTGTCCGCGACAAAGCCCGCGGATGCCTTGTCGTACCAGTTGATGACATTGAACGTCGAGGCGAAGCCGAGCGGATCCTCAGACCAGACCTCGTTAAACGAGTCGTTGTACTGAACACGTTGCGACGAGAGGACGTTCGGCCCTGAGTTGACGACAACTTTGACGGGTCCGCCGATCGTGCCCTGGGGGAATGTGACGTAGGTCTCCGCGCCGGCGGCGACGTTCACCGTGGACGAGACCACACCGCCATCCTCGCTGACGGTGACGTTCGCCGTCGTGACACCAGGGTTGAGTAGGTGGATGTTGTCGTTCAGGAAGCCCGTTGAGGCTTTGTCGAACCAGTTGATGATGCTCGTCTGCGCCGCAAAGCTGGCGTCATGGGCCCAGACCTCATTGAAGGTGGACCGGAACTGGACGCGTTGCGAGGCCAGGATGTTGGCGCCGGCGGTCACCTGAATCTTCACCGGCCCGCCGATTGTGCCCTGCGGGAAGTTGACGTACGTGGAGCTCTGCGGTTGGACGACCGCTGTCCGAATAATTCCCGACACGGTGACGCTGACACTAGATGGCGCGTTGAACGGGTTGAGCAGGTGGATGTTGTCGTTGAGGAAGCCATCTGAGGCCTTGTCATACCAGTTGATGTAGCTGGTCGCCGCGGCGCTGAATGAATCAGCGGACCAGATCTCATTGAAGGATTGGTTGTACTGGACACGCTGCGAGGCCAGGACGAACTGGTCTGAGTTGACGACGACCGGCCCGCCGATCGTGCCGGACGGGAAGGTGACGTAGGTCTCGGCTCCAACGGCCAAGTTGCTCACAGAAACCTGCGCCCCGCCGGGGCCGGTCACCGTGATGTTGGCGGGTGCCGAGCCCTCGTTGACCAGGTGGATGTTGTCATTGAGGAAGCCTGCGGACGCCTTGTCGAACCACTGGAAGTAAGACGTGAAGGCGGCGAACGTGAAGTGGTCCAGAGCAGTTGCTGCGCTGGTCCCCTGCGCGTTAGTGACCGTGACGTCCACTGTGCCAGCCGCGTGGACTGGGCTGACGGCGGTGATCGACGTGTCCGAGTTGATCACAAAGCTGGCGGCAGGGGTGGTGCCGAAATCAACTGCCGTCGCAGGACTGCAGTAACCCAGACCCGTGATCGTTACGGTCGTGCCGCCGCTAGACGGACCGGCATTCGGATTCACGTTAATGACTGTTGGAGGGCTCGCTACATAGCCGTAGCCATAGCCGTAGCCAACGCACGCGACGAGCTTGCCGCTAAAGGGAACCTTGCCGGCGGTTACAAAAGACAACGCCAACACCGCGGCAACGGCGAGGATCGGCAGGACTCTGGCGGCGATCGCTCTCTTAGGCACTTGGATTCCTCCCAACTAAGACCATGATTCCAACGACTCGGGATCCGAGGCGGCCGGGTCTAACCCCAGCTCAATTCCCGCCTGAACGGCCCCCAGGCAGGGATGAGTTCAAACGACCGCGCAATGTAAACACCAATCCATCGGGCTGTCAATTAAACCTTTTGCCTTGGAAAGTAAACGGATGTATAGCCGAAGCTAAGCTTGAGGATGAATTGCGTAGATCACGATCGATTCGTAGTCACCGACCTTGGTCAACCCAGGCTGGGTGTCCAGAAAGGCATAGGAGTGCCAATCGACCTCCCGAGTCAGCACCACGTACTTGACTCCATAAGCCGCCAGGACCTGGCCCCAATCGCCTTTGGCACCGTCCCTTACTAGGCCCGAGACCACTAGCTGGTCGGGATCCTGGGGAGGCGAGATCCCAGGGACCTCTGGGTCGGCGCTAACCAGGACCGGAACCGAGAAGAAGCCTGGCGCCGGCGAAGCAATAACGTTGTTTCGGTTCTGGACGAAGCTGTAACTCATGTACTCGTGCCAGGGCAGCACGAGGGTTCGCCCTGGATGGGTATCGGAACTGAGAAGGCGATCAGCCGCATACCATCCGGCCGGGTACGCCGACGGCTTGATCTCGCCGTGAGCCCCAAATAGGAGCCCGTTGCCGCAATACAGCGGGAGCGCCAGAACCAGGGCTGCTGCGAACCCGGCTACCCATTCGGAGCCGACAGGGTCGCGCACACGTTTCTTGAGCCAAGCCAGAATCGCAACCGCACCAAATCCAACCAGCTGGGAGTACACGAGCGCGAGCATCGCGCCCCATTTCCCTGCGTCCCTCATTCCCCGGTACGTAGGTATCTCGGCGTAGAGCCACTGGACAATCCGTGCGGTCAGCGGATACGAGATGCCAATCTCCAGAATCAGCGCCGCTATAGCGCCCGCGAGCAAACCGAGGACCCACGGCGCCAGGCCCTGGTCGCGGTCCCGCAAAGCAGCAAACGCACCGACACCGCACAGGATCAAGAGCACACCCAAAGCCGCGGGCCATGCGGGTACGAACGCCTTCATCGAGGTGAATCGCCCGGTGGCTTCCGCCCAAAAGCCATAAAGGCCTAAGAGATTCGGCACGATCCCGAGGCTCCGATCAGGTATCGCCGCGAAGGCGTTCAAATCGCCCAAACCAATGCCGGCCAGTCGAGCACCTTCGGAATTCGTGCCTCGGAGTAGAGGTACGACCCAGTAGGCACTTGCTGCGAAAACTGCCAGGAACATGATCACTAGCGGAGCAACCAGCCGTTTCAAGTAGGGCAGCATCGGCCGAGCGGCAAGGACGTACGCCACAACAACAGCGACGTACAGAACGCCCGCTATGAGTAGGAAGTGGAGACTCAGTACGCCAAGAACGGCGAGGCTGAGCGCGGCAACTAAAGCCGTGCCTACGCCCGGCTCGCCAACAAGCCGACGAAGTCTCAGTGCCATCCAAGGTAGAGCCGCGTAAGCAGCGAGGACGAAAAATTGCCCATAGTGCAACCTTCCGTACACGAACGGGTTGGCCACGTAGATCGTGGCAGCCGCCGCGCCGGAAAGGAACCCCTTGGAAGGCACCGCCCTATATGCCAGAGCAGCCGACGCGAACAGTGCGCCAAGCACAAATAGCTTGCTGGTCAGCTCTCCGCCCAGGACCCGCGATGCGAGCGCGAGGACCGCATACAGCACCATCTCACTCGAGGCGCTTGATGGAAACTCAAATCGGCGCGGTCCCGGCCAGTCAGTTCCGAACAGGTAGCCCGGTAAAAGCCATGGCCCCGCAATCAAGGCTGTCAGGAAGGCTGCCCACAGAAATGCGAGGTAGGGTCGTCCAGCTAGGTCGATCCGCTCTTTGCCTTGCGACTTCGGCAGGAGCACAGCTGAAGCCAACGCCATATAGTATTCGCTCGATCCGCTCGCACGATCGATGGCGATTGACTGACGTGCCGAGCGGGGATTTGGGACTTTCGTTGGGGGTCACGTGAGTACGTCATCGACTGCGACCCGGGCGACCGGTTGGCGCGGCGCAATTCGGGCCGACCAGGTGGTCGCCCACAACCTCGTTCTGGGCGCGGGGACAATGGCTGCTGGCGTCCTCGGCGTGGCTTTCCAATCGATTGTGTCGCATCGGTTGCAGCCTGCTGATTTCGGCGCCGTCTTCGCTGTCGTAAGCCTGGTGACGCTAATTGGACTGCCCTCTGGTGCCCTCACGCTGCTCATGGCTCGAGAGGCAAGTCGAGATCGAGCCCATAACGCTTACGCAGCCAGCGCCGCCCTCTTACGCGGAGGCACCCGGGTATCGATCCTTGCCGGCCTCGCTTTAGCGACCGTCCTCGCTATCAGCTCGCCTATCTTGGGTCGGTTCTTGAACGTGCCCCCGCCGCTACTGCTCGCGGCCGCAATTGGGGCTCCCTTCACATTCGCCTCCCCGTTGTTGATGGGGGAGCTCCAGGGTGAGCAACGTTTTCTCGCCTTGTCGCTTCTGTCGTCCAGCCAGGCTGGTCTCAAGCTGGTCGCCGCCATCGCCCTGGGCATTGTGTTTGGTCCGTTTGGGGTCATCGCGGGGATTTCAGTTGCCTCTGCCGTGGTCTACGCCGTAGCGGTTGGGATGCTGTGGCCCAAGCTAACGATCAAGAGTCAGCTGTCATGGAGACGGCCCGCAGTGGCCTACCTGGTGGTAGTGGTCCCAAGCACGCTGGCACTTGCAGTCTTGCTGAGCACCGATGTGCTACTCGTGAAGCATTTCTTTTCACTCCGCGCCGCTGGCGAGTACGCCGCCGTTGCGGCCATGGGTCGCGCGATTTTCTGGGGAGCGAGTGGAGTCGCCGCGGTGCTGTTTCCGAAGGTGGTCGTTCGGCGCACACAAGGCCAGGGCGGCTTGAACCTTGTCATCGCTTCGTTGGTGCTGGTGGCCTTAGGTGGCGTCCTCGGACTGGTTTTGCTCTCGTTCGCATCAACGTGGCTTCTGACAGCTTTCGCTGGAGCAGCCTACGTCGGCGCCGTCGGCTACCTTCCGTGGTACGCCCTCGGCATGACGCTGTTGGGAGCCGTCGCGGTTCTGATTGCGACTCATCAGTCGTCCGGAAACACAGGTTTTCTGGCCATCCTCCTCCCCCTCACCCTGCTCGAACCAGTGCTGATCGCAGCATTTCACCAAGACCCCGCTCAGGTGGTCCAGGTCATGGACGTCTCGATGAGTCTGGTTCTGGTCGGACTGGCAGCTTTGTATGTGGCTCAGCATCGCGACTCGCGCTGGGCAGTCGATTCGGTAGTAGTAGATGGACACGGGGTGCCCGAGCCATCTCAGATTCCGTTGACAACCGTTATGGCATCCGCAGGTCCGGTCACGACCGTCGGCGCCACAATGCACAAGGACAAGCCATCGTGAGTACCAAGGTAATTCCTGACACAGCTGACCAGTCAACCACCCACAACCCCGTCGTGCCATCCCATGTTCAGCTGTCCGTCGTCGTCCCGGCCTTCCGCGAGGGACGGAACATTTACGCGAACCTGGTGCGCCTGCTCACCGAGCTTGATCAACTCGGCACTGACTACGAAGTGATCGTAGTTTCTGACGGCAACACGGATGCAACGGCCGTCGAAGCGCGGAGAGTCTCTTCTCCCCGGATCAAGGTGCTGAGTTATCCGATGAACATCGGTAAGGGCTTCGCTCTCAGTTACGGGGTGAGCGAAACGCGCGGGTCACTGGTCACCTTCATCGATGCCGACATGGAACTTGACCCTCACAACATCAGAGCTTTTCTCGATGTCATGAAGGATTCGGATTGTGACGCCGTGGTCGGTTCCAAGAGGCACCCCGCTTCGAAGGTGTCGTACCCGTGGGCCCGGCGCTTTCAAAGCTCCATCTACCAATTGGTGATCCGCATCTTGTTCAACCTCAACGTTCGTGACACGCAAACGGGACTGAAGCTGTTCCGTCGCGATGTTCTGCTGGCGGTTGTTCCATTGCTTGCGGTGAAGGGCTTTGCCTTTGACCTGGAGCTTCTCGTCGTCTCCAGCAAGTTGGGCCACACCAAGATTGTCGAGGCGCCTATCGACCTGGCCTACAAATTTGAAAGCACTGTCGATCTCCATGCCGTGTGGCGCATCTTGTGGGACACGGCCGCAATCTTCTACAGACTGCGGATCCTCAAGTACTACGACCGCCGCGCCGCCGAACTTGCAGGATCGCCAGCTCCTCGTTCGTAGCCAGGTATGCAAACCGACCCGTTAGAAGACCCTTCTCCCGACGCGGCCTTTTACGAACGGCGAACGACCGAAAAGAATCCCACGAGCGACAACCCGGAAATGACCGGGCTTGTCCGGCGAATTCACGACTGGTGCGGCATTGAGGACGGCTTCCGCGTGCTGGACTTCGGCTGTTACGACGGTTACATAGTCCGAAGGCTTCGGAAGCTCGCAAAGATCCACGGCGTCGGGATCGATATATCGCCGAGCGCCATGGCCCAGGCAAGGCACGCCGCGGATAACGAGGGTCTAGATGGGTTGGAATTCGTGGTCAGCGACGGCGCCCACGTCCCCTTTCCCAACGGTTCGTTCGACGTGGTCATCTGCAGCGAAATTCTTGAGCACGTTCCCGACCTCGATGCGGTTCTGGCCGAGATCTCTCGCATCCTTGTCAAGGGTGGCCGTGTTTACGCAACAATGCCGAACAGCCTGTCGGATGTGTGGGCGCCGTTTCACCCTCTGTGTAGGCGAGTCGATCAGGTAGAAGGGCACTTGCGGCGGATGACTCGAACGGAATTCATAGCTGCGCTGCAGAGTCACGGACTGCAGCCAACACGGGTGCGATACAGGGGATTCGTGCTGTCAGCCCTCTGGTACTCCACGTTCATCTACAACCCGCGGATCAAACGAATGGGAATCTCCCTGATCTCTCAGCGGGAGTCGCTCTCCCAGCGCACTGCACGGTTGGCTGCGTTCAGCATGATGCGCGCGTATATCGCCTTTGATCGACTCTTCCAGGGAAGTCGACGCTGCATGGGGATTGATGCTGCGCTGTCCAAGGTGTGACGGTCCGCAGGGGGCGGCAGGATTTCGATCGATGAGCTTCGCCGATGGTCCCAGGCGTCTGGGACCGTGATCTCGGCAACAAAGCCGCGAGTCGCCGTCTGCATCGGTGCATTCGAATACGGCGGCCAGGGCACAGTGGTCGAGCAGGAGCTGATTCACCTTCAAGACCGATTCGACCTGACTCTGATATCGGAGCGGATGCTGAGAGCGATCCCTGACGGCGTCTCGGCCGTTGAACTCTCCCCGTGGAGGCCCTTTCCCGCAACCAACCCCGCGTTGCGCGCTTTGCTTCGACGCTTTGACCTCGTTCACTGTCATGACTCGCTGGGCATGATGGTTGCGGCCCGAGCTGCTGGTAAGCGATTCCTCGTCACCTCACACGGCATCGCGCCCATTCGCCTCAGGCCAACCACGCGCTCGAAAGTCGAAGGGCGGATCACGCTCGCCGCTTACCCGAGTCTCTATCGATCGGCCGATGTGGTTGTAGCGATCAGCAGATACGTAGCAACCTGGGTGAAGGAATTTGCCAAGGTAGACGCTCAATTCATTCCCAACGGAGTGGCAGGCGTCATGCCGTCGATCTCGAGCCGACCCACAGAACGAAAGCTCCTCTACGTAGGCGAGATCAGTAAGCGCAAAGGCGTAGCGGACCTGATCGATGGGCTACAAGCTTCCCCAAAGGACGTGTCCCTGGACCTCGTAGGCAGAGCCAGCCCTCCGTCATATTGGTCCGACGCCAGCCGATCGAAGCTGTCCGATCGCATTCGGTTCCACGGAATTCTGGAACCAGCCGACTTGGCACATGCATACGCTTCGGCGTTCTGCACCTGCTCCGCGTCATTTTGGGAGGGCTTTGGCTTGCCTGTGCTCGAAGGTTTTAGCTTCGGCCGTCCATCAGTCGTGCGCGGCCAGGGAGGAATGCTCGAACAGGTGGAAGAGTCAGGAGCCGGGTGCTGCTTCCAGACACCAAGCGAAATGGCGGCTTGCATCGATGTCGTGACGGAGAACTGGGAAGAGTTCTCGAAGCGTGGCAGGGAGTTTGCAAGCATCCATACGTGGCGAGAAACGTTTCGCGCTTACGGAGATCTGTTCCAGCGTCTTCTGCACTAAGTACGAAACAGGAGCCGATGCACAACTCAGCCGTTATCTAGCGGCTTTGGCCGGCAGTCGAGAACTCATCATCAGCACCTCATACTCGTGGGAGAGACTTGGCCACGAATGCTCGATGAGGACTTGATCAGCGATCCGTTCCTCATCGCCAGTGAGGGGACCTCGCGACAGTGCCCGGTGGAGTGCACCTGCCAACTCCTTTGGATCGTCAAGTTCAACCAGTTCTGCGACTGGTGGTCGAAGGAATTCGGCCAACCCCCCGATGCGGGATGCAACCACGCGTCGTGTTGCCCCCACTGCTTCGAGAGCTACCAGCCCGAAGGGTTCGTCACGCGATGGCACGGCGACGACGCCAGCCAGCTCGAAAAGATCGGAAAGGCCCTCGCGGTCCAGCCAACCGGGGAAGCAGACTTTAATGTCGGCCGGTAACAGAGCCGCTATCTGGCGCAAGGTCGAGAGTTCTCCTCCATCGGCGCCGGCGATCACGCACGCCAACCGCGGCACACCAACATCACTGAGAGCGCGAAGCAGAACGTCGAACCCCTTGCTCCTGGAGAGTCGGCCAGCGGCGGCGATCACCGGGACACCTGGTTCCAATCCGAGCCGTTGACTCAGCCTCGCCGCGCGACGATCATCGCGGCCGGGAAGTGGAGTGATTCCATTAGGCACGACCGTGACCTGGCGGTCCGAGTGCAACGCCTCCGCCACTGCGCGCGATATCGCCGTCACCGCGTCCGCTCCGGCCATCGTGCGTACAGGTCCCATGCGACGGTAAGCCGCATAGGCAGCTCGAATTGGCGCACGCCGGCGGCTTGGGGTCTGTGGCAATCCGTGGACCGTGAAAATGTACGGGACCTTCCTACGAACGAGAAACGCTGACGCCAAGTCCACCAATGCATAGCCGTAGCCGTGCAGGTGAGCAACGTCAGGCGACCATTCTTTGAGGTCCTGGCCCAGCTGAAAGCTGGCCGCGGGATTGGGTGGCACAACTGATCGGAAATGTGGTTGCCGTCTGAAGAGTGGAACCAAAGGGTACCGATAGACAGAGACGCCGTCCTTCAGGTCTGCCAGACGACCGCCTCGCCAGGATCTATGCGTGTCCCAGGCGGAAAACACCCGAACCTCATTGGTCTTTGCGTACTCGAGGGCCAAGGCTTCGGACACAATCCCTCCACCGCCGATATGGTCCGGTGGATATTCGGGTGTGACTACTGCGATTCTCACCCCTTCGCGAGCCGCCGCCAGGCGGCTTCCGTTTGAGCTGCCGCTTCGCTCCATGGAATGAATTGATTCGTCACCTGTCCCCTACTTCCATCGAGCGCCCTGCCAAGAGCGCCCGCTAATGCGGCTGCATTGAGCTCGAATTCCAAAGGGCCCGGGCCGAACAAGGGCCTAAGGGGCCGGCTGTAGCAGATCACGGTTCGCGACCGCTGCGCCGCGGCCGCCACAGCGCTGGTTGATACGCACTCTGTGTAGGGAAGGACCAGCACTTCAGCGCTTGCGAATGCCGCGTCCAGATCCTCATCAGGAATGTATCCAGACCATTCAGCCCTGTCCCCCAGCGCTCTGACCCTTCGCTCGAGATCGGCGTAGCGGGCCGCATATCCTCGGTCGAGGATCCTCGGGTTCTGCCCGACGCAGAACCTGAATCGAATGCCCGGAAGGGCCGCCGACTCGGCCGCTTCGACTACGACCTCCGGCAGCTTGTAGCCGGTCAGAAAGCCGAGCGTAAGCACTTGCGCCTGTCCAGCATTGCGGCGTTGCGGTGCGCCGGCCAGGTGTGCCCCAGGCTTGATCGTCAGCAGTTGCCTTTCGTGTATGCCGTACTCCCCGACCAGAACCTCGCGGAAGTGGTCGTGATGCACTATGAGAATGTCAGATGATGCGGCTAGAGCTCGATAGGCAAGGCGGAAACCGGCCCTGACCAATCGTGCGGATCCTGGAAGCGAATTTCGTCGCAGAAACGCAGGAGTAACCTCGGCAGGGTCCACCACACCGTGAACGGTGGTAAGAATCCGAACCCCCTTGCGGCGCATCGAGATCAAAGCAGCCGTCAACACCGCGCTCTGAAACAGACCGCCATAGAGATTGAATTCATGCTGGACGTGAAGCACGTCGGGCTGGAACTCGGAAACGGCTCGGCGAACCTGCCCGGGCAATTGGCGGTTAGGAATCCAAGTTGGCATGACCCTAGCGTGGCCAAGCAAGCGTGGAGCCGCTGTGGCTTGAGCAAGGACCTGAACATCGACATCGGACGACATGGCTGAAACTAGCTGAGCCGTATAGGCCGCGACACCGCTCTCGGGGAGCTGGTCAGCTCGCGCAGGTACAGGTGAGACAAGTGCAGCTTTCAGCACCACGGACTCCGCACCGGTTCCAAAAATCGCGCGTGCAATACTATCGCCAGTGACTGGGGCCGACCAGGCAGGTACTAATCGGCATGGAGACCGCCGCCACCAATATCCACGAGCCGATGGTTTGGGTTGCCGTCGTCGCTGATCGGGAACCCACCTGAGTCATAGCTGATCGGCCTTGGAGGACGACATTTACTCAAGCGGCTCGCAAGCCCGCGGCACGGTCCCTGCGGCCCTCGAGATTCAGCAACCTACAAACGTGGCTGAACCTATCCGCAGGCCAGACGACGCAGTTCCCGCCGGGGTTCGGACACGGCTGAAACGATACCGATTGCAATTTGCGATCGCAGCCGTGCTCTTGCTTGCGTCAAGCCTACGTTTTCCAGATCTGCAGAGAGTCCCATTGCCTCTTGCCGACGAGATCCTCGCGGCGGTGGATGTTCACTACATGACGACCACCGGCCACCACTTCGATGGTGCTCACGCGGGAATTCTCGCCTATATGATCCCAGCGCTAGACGGAAGATTCCTGGTCTCGCTCTTGGGCGGACATACCGTCCCGGACTTTCGCCTGGTCTCGGCCTTCTTCGGCGTGCTTACCGTCGGACTGATGGTTTGGTTCGGGCGTGAGCTGCTAGACGTGCGCTTGGGGGTGTTGAGCGCCGCAGCCTTGGCTGTGATGCCTTGGCACATCTACTTCAGCCGGATCTACTTTCCGGGCAGCGAGTATTTGTTCCTCACCCTGCTCGCGATCTGTTCGGAGCTCACCGCGCTGCGGCGTCGATCCCTCGCCTGGGGAGTTGTGGCTGCAATCTCCGCCGGTGGGTCGATCTACATCTATCCAGTGGCTCTCCTCTCCACCCCGATTCTGCTGGGATCGGTGCTCGCCTTTCGCTGGCCCGACTTCCGCGCGTTCGGCCTTCTGAGGTCAGCAGGCGCACTCCTGGTCGGGGCCTTGCTCTTGGTTCCATATGCCCTGGACCACCTGGTGGCCAGTGACCGCAGCGTAAGTGATGCAAACGCAGTGATCACGGGGAAGGGGATCTGGCAACACGGCCTGTCCGTGTCCGCAATGGCCCAGCAGTTCGTGCTTAGCTGGTCGAGCTACGCCAACCCGAATTTCGTCCTTCTTCATGGGGACAAGAATGTGGCGCAGTCAATCCAGCTGGTGGGCCAGGTCGGGTTGGTTCTCGGGATTGTCGGCTGGATCGGGATCCTGGTTGCCGTCTATCGGCGAACCGCATTCGATTTGTTCCTCATCGCACTCACCGCGTCCTATCCGATCGCGGATGCCCTCACTTATGACGATGCGTGGGGGAACAGCCTTCGAGGCATCATTGGCTCAGCCGTCTGGGCGCTTTGGTTTGCGGTTGGTATTCTGGAAATACATCGCTTCACTCGCGGGTCAATCCGACCAGCAGCATTCGCGGTTGTTGCGGCAGCTGTTGTACTGCAGACGGTGCTCTTCGCCGGCTACTACTTTGGCCCGTACACCCAGCAACATGCGTACGTCTTTGAGACCGGTTACGACAACATCTACGCAGACCTAGCCCGGAACCGGTACCAGAACGTCCCAATCACCTTGCACGCTGGGTACGCGCACCAGGCGATGCTCGAGTACTTCTCACAGTATCGGCTGCGCGCGACCGACACATCGCTATCGTGCTTCGCCCTCCCCTATACGCAACTCCACTATGACTCGTTGCCGCGGGTCGTCATAGTCAGAGAGGACCGCGGATTTGCGGGTGTTTCCTATTGTGTCAACCAATCCAAGCTGATCGATCGCGACAAAGAGGCGCTGACCGACTTACCACTGCAACCAGGTGAGATGCCACGACACGTCGACCTTGTCACTCTCTTCCCAAACGACCCGCAAGGGGATTACTACACTGCGATTTTCTATCTTCACAACTAAGTTGGTGTCTAAACCATCCCGCGCTCGAGTGACGAGGTCGGGCGAGACTCAGCAATGACGACTCGCTGCGTACTGGTCGTCCCGGCCCACAACGAGGCCGCGTCGATCGCGCGGTGCCTGAGCTCGGTAAGAGAGGCTCCCCTACCTCACGGCTTTGAGTGGCGCGAGTGGCGCGTTCTCGATGATGGCAGCACAGACCAAACTGCTCAGCAAGTTCGCAATTGGGCGAGCGAGAATCCGACGGTCCCGTTAGCGCTGGTACAAGCAGCCACGCGGCGGGGCAAGATCGCGACCGTCAAGAGTTGCCACGAGGATCTGGTTGCGCAAGGCCACCTTCAAGACGTCATCGTCTTCATGGACGCTGATGTGACGATCAAGACCGACGCGCTCACCGCAGTGTTAGCCGGATTCGAGGAGGCCGATGTAGTCGCCGTCACTGGATTGAGCCTGCCCAACCGAAGGAAGCTCGGCTGTCGAGGCTCTGCCTTCCAAATTGCTCTGGCCGCCAATTTCGCGCAGGAGCTGGGGCCGGACTTCACGCGGATCGAGGGCCGGCTGTATGCGTACCGTCTGGGTGCCCTGGCTGACCTCCACCTGGAGGCCGGACTCATCGTTGAGGACACTCAGATGACTGAGTTTCTCTTGGAACACAAGCTGAGGGTGAAATCCGCGTTCGGCGCTGTGATCAACGTGACCCCGGCTGCTAGCTATTGGGACTTCTACAAGCAGACGTATCGTGGCTATCAGGCCGCTGCGCTAGCTGGCCCGAAGTTTCCCGCTCGAACATACGTGACCACGCCGTTCGCGAGGCGGGCTCTGTTGCGCACGATTCGAGCTGACCCAATTGGGGCCGCGGCGTACACAGCAGCGCGAACCGTCGCCGCTCTCCTGCACCGAATCCGCCCTGTGACCTTTACGGACCAGTTTCTGGCGTCCGAATCCACCAAGGTCTGATCGCTAGCCGGCTGAACCCGACGCCATAGACTTGTCTTCACCAATGGCAAGGACAGCACTGATCACAGGTGTCACCGGACAGGATGGGTCATATCTGGCTGAGCTCTTGCTCGAGAAGGGATACGAAGTCCACGGAGTCGTACGACGCTCATCGTCAATGAACCGTGGGCGGATCGACCACTTGCAGCACTCCAATCCAGGACAACCGGCGAGCTCCCGCTTCGTCCTCCACTACGGCGACATGACCGATTCGGGCGGCCTGAACCGCCTGGTGAAGACCGTACGACCTGATGAGATCTACAACCTGGCGGCGCAAAGCCACGTTCAAATCTCCTTCGACCAGCCTGAATACACGGGCGACACCGACGGCGTTGGTACAACACGCTTACTCGAAGCAATTAGAACGACTGGGCTGCCAGCCCGCTTTTATCAAGCATCCACGTCAGAAATGTTCGGTGTGTCGGCTCCCCCACAGAGCGAGACGACTCCATTCCGTCCAAGGAGCCCCTATGCGATCGCGAAGCTGTACGCCCATTGGATGACCATCAACTACCGCGAGGCACATCATCTCTTCGCGTGCAGCGGGATTCTCTTCAACCACGAATCCCCTCGGAGGGGTGAGAACTTTGTCACTCGCAAAATTACTCGTGGCATTGCCCAGATTCTTGCGGGCAAATTGGACAAGTTGCGGATGGGTAATCTCGATGCGAAGCGGGACTGGGGACACGCCCGCGATTACGTACGAGCGATGTGGCTGATGCTCCAGCAGGATGAACCCGAGGATTACGTCATCGCTTCCGGCGTCGATCGGTCGGTGAGAGACTTTGCAGAGACGGCATTCCGTCTCGTCGGCCTCGACTGGCGCAAATACGTCGAGGTCGACGAGGCCTACATGCGGCCGGCTGATGTCCCCGACTTGCGGGGGGATGCAACCAAAGCGGCTACGAAGCTTGGTTGGAAACCGTCCATCACCTTTGACCAATTGGTTCATGAGATGCTGGAACACGACCTCAAATTGGAGGGGGTCGATCCCGCAAGCCACCTGGGCAAGCCGCGAGCCGGCATCTCGCCGCGTCGGTAAGTTTCCGACGGAGCGACCGAATATCGGGCAGCGCCGGGGTAGCACGGCCCGGGCATCGTTCAACACAACGACCGGAACGCCCGTTCTGCACCCGGCCGGTACCGGCTGGTTGAAGGTCGCGGTGACCGAGGCAGCCAACAGCGCAAGTCGATCGGCGTGCCTGCACGGGGCCGTTGCACCTTCCTCGCCAAGAAGAACGAGCTTCGGAGTACCAGTGGCCATCACAACACACCAAATCCTTCATTGGGGTAAACGGCTCACTTAACTTCACCCTTGACAAAGCCCGACGAAGGGTGCGACCCTCTCGTCCGACCTCCGGATAACTGGCGGGGCCGCCAGAGGGAGGAATGGGGTCTAAGGTGCTGAGTACCCGTCGAATCCTACGTTCTCGCGGTCCCAGTGCCGCCTCGCGCCTCCCCATGATTGCCACGCAACATGACGAGATCCTGCTGGCCTCGCTGGACATGGGCCGCGGTCTGCCCGCCAATGTGCATTTCCTGAACGAGCCACTCCCGTGGTCGTACTACCGCGCCTTAAGAACGGTGGCTGATTGGATCTTGGCGTCGACCCTCCTGGTTGCGTGCGCTCCGTTTCTGGCCGTCATTGCACTCGCCGTCTGCATCGACTCTCCGGGTCCGCCAATATTTCTGCAAAGGAGAGTTGGAAAGCACGGCAAGCCGTTTACCATCCTCAAGTTCCGGACGCTCCAAGTAGGCACTCCGCCATACTCCCTAAAAGTTGCCGAGCATCACTCTGCGGTCACGAGAATTGGGCGATTCCTACGCCGGAGCGGGCTCGATGAATTGCCACAACTTTGGAACGTAATTCGAGGCGAGATGGCGATCATCGGCCCAAGACCGGAGCAACTCGAACTTATTGAACTCTACGAACCATGGCAACACCGACGCCATCTAGTGCGACCCGGTATTACCGGCTGGTGGCAGATCCACCATCGGGACGCAATCCCTCTGCACCTCAACGTAGACAAGGACCTCTACTACATTCAAAACCAGGGACTCTGGATCGACGGGCTCATCGTCATTGGTACTTTAAGGATCGTTCTTGCCGGACTCGCAGCCGGGTATCGCAGCCTCCGTGGACGTCAGCCTGAGGTGAGCTTAGTCGACACCGTTACCCAAGCCGACAGTCCATAGGCAAAGTCAAACCGCTAACTTTCTTGGGGTGAGTCGGGTTCACAAATAAATCGGCGAACGGCGTCCATCCCCCTTTGACATCGGTTTCGTCCTCAGTACGGATACGATTGACGACGATAATGAGCGGGTCGGTCCAGCTGACCCGTCAAGAGATGAAGAATGTGACAGCACCGCCATTGCTCCTGCGGGTCTGTTACCCAGCCGCCATCGAATTTCGAGGTGTGACTCGCTCGGTCGGCTGAGCTCGGCTCGCATGGTCCTAAGTCTTGCGGTTGCAAGATCAGCCGTACCGCTCGGCCTGTTTGTCGCGTCGGTTGCCGTTGGGAGGGCATTACACGCCGACGGCCTTGGCCGCTACGCTGCCCTGACAGCCATTGCCCAACTCGTCGTTTGGGGCTTGGGTGCTGGCTTTCCGCTCATGGCCATTCGCGACATTAGTGCCGGCCGATCCTCCACTCATTACGTTGGCCGCGTGATGACCACCTTCTTCGCCATTTCACTGCCGGGTGTTCTGGCAATGAGCGTCGCGTACGCGATCTTTAGCCGCAGTTTGATCGGATTTGAGCAAGCCGTCTTGGCGGGTCTGTCGAGCTGCCTCTTCAACGCTATGTTTATCGTGTCGGCTGCAAACTCTGGTCGACAGGCTTTTCGAGCTTCGGCTGCTGGGGAGGTCGTCGGCGGTGTCCTGCTTGGCGTGCTGAGCGTGGTCGCCGTTACCCTCGGTGGCGGCATCCGCGAGGTACTGCTTGCGTCTTGCGTTGCGTGGGGACTGGCTACGACAGTTTTACTGCGCCTACAGGCACCAGCATTTACCGACGTGCCGCCCGAGTCTCATATCGATCTAGCTCGGCGCCAAGTTCCATACCTGCTCTACGGCGTTGTAAACGGGAGCTACTCGCGAATCGATGCCGCAATCCTGCGCATCGTTGCTGGCCCGGCGGCGACCGGTGTTTACGCGGCCGCATATCGCCTCCTCGGTCCTTATTTCCTCGTCGGGAGTGCATTCGCGTATGTTTTTCTGGGACGAGCTCCCCACTACGGACCTCCTTGGACGGACCAGTGGGTGCGGACGATTCGCCGGGCCCAACTGTCGATCGGCGCCTCGCTAACTGCAGGGGCTCTAATCGGCATTCTGCTTGCACCGTTGATGATCACCTTGATATTTGGCGGCGACTACGACATGGGCGGAGTGGTGGCACGAGTCATCCTTCTTGCCGTAATCCCTTACTCTTTTTACTGGCCCCTCGTGCTCGGGCTCAACATGGCAGACGAGCGGCGGGAGCTCCTGTGGGTGTTCGCTCTCCCGACCCTAATTGACTCAATTCTTGTGGCAGTGCTCGGATGGCAGTTGGGGCCTATAGGTGCCGCGGTGGCCTGGGTGAGTAGCGAAGCACTCCTTCTGCTAATAGTCGAACAGCGGTTTGGCCGCCTGTGCCGGATCCGTCGAATCGCCCTGAATCCGTCGGGCGACCGTGTTCACAGCCTCGCGGAGCGCGGTGCAGACTAACCGGACAAGGGGTCGTTACCGAAGCAACCCTGTCGCGACGAGTAGGGAAGAACAGCCGACCTGCTGCACTGCTTTGTGGTAGGCGATGTGTGTTTGCCCGGACCACGTCAGCTGAGTGCGGTTCAGGGGGTGGGAGCGTCGGATTTGGGTATGGCAGATCGGGTACCCATCGCAGCGATTTCCAGACAAGCCGTCATCGACCGAACCAAGCCAGCCGGAGCCGGACAAGTAGTCCCAGAACCTGGTCTCAAGAGGGTTTGCGCGCGACCAGCAGCAGCTCCTCGCCGTCCCCGTGCAGCTGTAATCGTTCGCGGAGCTGGTAGGGGACGCCACGCAGGGAATCTCTGACTCCTAAGGTCAAGCTGGGTTGAAGTTCGGACTCAGCCGCGAGGCGGCTCGAGACTACGAACACTTCGCGCGCGTAGCAGACCGTCGACCTCAAGTCTTGAACCTCAAGCCCGGCCTTGCGCGCAAGCGTCGCAATCGTCTGCTGGTCGAACAGTGTGAGGTGGCGAGGCGCGTCCAGCATTGACCAGTGCCGACCGAATCGCTGATGTCCGCGGCTCGCGATGTTTGGGGTCAGCACCACAAGGCGTCCTCCCGGCGCCAGTAACTCGAATGCCTTATGAAACGCCTCGAGCGGCTCGTGCACGTGCTCGATCACGTGGCTCATGGTCACGAAGTCGAAAAGCGAGGGCTCATATGGGTGGGTCATGAAGTCGCCGACCGTGACACTTAAGCCGCCCAGCCGAGCAGTTTTAACAGCGGCATTGTCAGACTCAATCCCCTCGACCTTTAGCCCAAGCCTGACAAGCCGTGGGAGGTGCTTCGCGCTCCCGGTGCCAACGTCAAGAAGGCGCTGACCTGGTCTCGTTCGCGGCAGGTGAAGGACCGCATGGTGGAGCTCATCCGTGCCGGCGGGGTGAACAAAGCCGAGAGCGGAGGCCACGAGGGATAGAGCTGGTGAACCGGTGCCGACGCGCTGCTGGGCATAAATCCCAACCATCACTCGTTGAACTCGGCGCAGCAAGTCTGCTGGTCGGTCGGACTCCTTGTGAGTGTAGTAGCGCGTGTACAGGGCCCCAAGATTCGCTCTACCCACTATCGGATCTAGCCACACAAGGCCGCAATCGCGGTTCCGGCATCGGCGGAACGACCAAATTCCTGGGGCATCAAAAAATCTATCGCGAAGGCCATCGTAGAGAAGATCTCCGGAGGCAGAACAGAGGGGGCAATCCGGACGTGACATCGTCTTGAAGGCGGAGTCGTCTGGCTCAGATCGCTCTGTGTAATGCAGCATCACAGGTTGCGTTCGGGTTGCATTTGGTGCAAGAAATCTGCCTCCGTTGCGTCCGTCTGAAATTCACGGCCTTTCGATAATGCTGGGCATTGCCCCATCGTTACCAAGCCTTAATGCCCTACCCGCACCTGGTCAACTCCTCGCGCTGAGTACACGTCGAAAGATGGCATCCAGCCTGACAGCGACTTTCTCCCATGTGTAGCCAGCGGCAAGCACAGGGCCAAGAGCAACGAGGTGGACTGCCCGGTCAGAGTCGGCTAGAAGCCCACGTACAGTCTCGCTTAGCCCGTTGGCGTCACCGGCAGGAAACACAGGGCCACCGTAGGTGCGCCATTCGTCGGCGAACGGGAGTGTTGATGACAGGACCACCGGTGTCCCGACCTGAAGGGCTTCAAGGATGGGCAATCCGAAACCCTCGAGGTCGGACGCCATGACTAATGCAGCACTCTCTGCAACAACTCTGCGCGCCGCATTGTCGTCGAGCCTACCGAGCCAGTCCACCCGGCCTTGAATGCCCAGTTGGATGGCGAGCGAGCGTAAGTCACGCTCTGCCGACCCGCCAGCAGACACAATCCGAAGCCGCATCCCTGGCAGCTGGACCAGCGCTCGCAACACCAGATCGAGGCGCTTGTGAGGGTCAAGGCCACCAACGAAAGCCAATGCGGCGTTGCGTCGCTCCCACGGTTGCGGCGTCGGCACCATCGCGCCGTCGACTCCCGCCCCGATCGCGATGACGCGTTCCGGGCTGAGGTCGAACTGCTCTTGCAGATCTCGAGCTGTGATCGGGTTCATCGTGGCAATCACACGGGCCTCGCGAGCAAGGTGCGCAACCAGCATTCGTCGGGCCCACCGACCTACGGCCCCGTACGCGGTGTGGGTTCGGAATTCAAGTGAGTCGTACACCATGGCCGTGATAGGCACCCCTAAGGCCAGTGGAATCGGCAGCACGTTCCCGAGATGGACTAGATCGTAATTACCGCCACGGACGCCACCATTAACAAGCTGCCAAAGCCCGCGCCGGATGCGCGGATGGGGTGCCGCCACCACCTCGCACCGAAGGCCAGACACGAATTCGAATGGCGCGTAGTAGTCCTGCCACGGAGCGCGGATTACGATCAGATCATAGGGCGGTCGCAGCGCGGCTAGAGCGGGTAGGAGACCCAGGTGGTACCGCTCCGGTCCTCGCACAGTGAAGGCGTTGGAGATCGCGTTGTAAGCAATTCTGGGGCGACGGGCACCGCTAGGTTCGTTGGCATGCCGCCCGGAAGTAACTACCTGCGCTGGAATTCTGGCGTTCACCGCGGTGCACGGGTCACGGCGCTTGAGCGTTTTCCGGCGTCCGTTGATCCGGCCTTGGCCCGCGAGCGGAATCAAAAGCTTCGCGAAGCAAAACGCCACATATGAACCAAGTGAGGCCGAGACTCGTCAACACTTCCAATTGATCCGACACCATGCCGGCTGCAGCAAGAGCGCCCAGCGTCACACCTGCTGGAAAGCGAATGTCGCCATCGCGGAGCCCAGCCCGCATCAATGTGACAGCACTCCAAACAAGGATCGCGGCCACCAACAGACCCCCAATGATGCTGACCTGCGCGGACGTGTCTAGGTAGAAGTTCTCGTAACTGCTGAGGTTGGCCGCAATAAACTTCGACGAGAGCACCCCTGCTGAACCAAGGCCCCCACCGAAAACGACGGCGTGCCAGTTGCTTCTTACGCGGTCTATCGTTGCGCTGACGTGGGTTGGAAGCGTGTCGCTCCCTAGCGGAGCGATTGGCGCGGAGGTAGCGCTGGGACTGCTTGGCGACTCTGGTGATGTTGGACTGGCTGTCTGGCCGCTGGAGGGTGAGACGATTGGGGCTGGACTCGCGGTCTGCCCTCGACTGGCTGATTGGAACAGGTCAGTGGAACTAACCCGGGTTGCAGTCGCCAACGCGAGGGCGCCGATCACACCTAATATCAATGCGGCAGCCACCGGTGTCGCGATGGCCCGCGTCAATAACTGCCGTCGTTTATATATCTCAAAAGCTGGCACCGCAATAGCGATTGCCACCAAGATCGCGATTGGTGCACGCGACAATGTCCACATCACGCCGATGGCGCTGAAAAGAGCGGCCGCACCTGGCAACCAAACCTGGTGGCCGCGTAAATCTGGGCGACACAGCTCAGACAGTGCGAGTGCGAACGGGAGCAGGAGGTAGTACGAAAGGTCCAATGGATCGGTCATGATGCCGACTCCGCGCCGCACAACGCCAGTATTAATTTGAAGGAAGAAGTTCCATGGCAGTCCGCCATTGAGAAAGCTAGGCGATATTCCTTTTACGTCGACCCAATATTTCTGGAGGTTGATATCCAACCAGAACCGGGTCGGAATGAAGTCCCGCTCGACGATGACTGCCGCTCCGAGTACTATCGCCGTCAACCACAAGGTTCGCCGCAGTCGAATTACACCGCCTGGCGGAATCATCACCATGCCCACGACCAGCAGAAGCACCGGATATGCAACCGATCGCAACCCGCGAGCGATCTGCTCTAGTGGCTCGTGGCGGAAATAGGAGATCGGCACCCATATCGCGCAGAGTCCGCCGAAGGCAAGGGCCAGCCACAGGATGGCCGTGCCCCTACCTGCAGCAACCAGACGTAGTGCCTCGACGACGCCAACCACGATCGCGCCGGCAACGAGTGCCTCCTTTACATAGAGGAGGTCCCGCCCAACAGTTGCCGATTTCGTGATCACCCAAACCGTGATGACCACGGCATTCTGAAGCGCTAGCACCCAGATCAGGGTTTCGCTCCAAGCAATGGGCCACCTGAAAATCGCCCACGCGGATGTGCCGGCGACAACGAGAACTAGCAGCGCCAGGACCATGGGGTGATTAGGGATGGTAACAGCCGCGCGACCCCGTCCATCTCAAGCTCCCAATCGCTTGAACAACGGTCACCGCCCGCGTCTCGAAGACTCCTTTTCGAGCCGATCACGGCGCCTTAGGTCCCGGGCAGCCAAAACGAGTCGAGCTGTGATTATGGCGCCCCATGAGTAGCGTGCCCAAAGGCGTTGCGGACTCTGTAGCAGTCGGAATGCCCATTCGAGACCCACCCGCCGCATCCAGAAAGGAGCCCTGGCTTCTTGACCGGTAATGTACCCGTAGAGGCCGCCGGAGGTCATCAGGAGTCGCGCCCCGGTGCGGGCGCCAAATCGCTTGCAAAAGACCTGCTCTCGCGGTACGCCCATCGCGACGATTACGAGGTGAGCCCCAGTAGAAGCGATTGTGTCGGCAACTCTGTCCCCATCGTCAATCGGGAAATAGCCTGAAGCTACTCCAACCAACCGAAGACCCGGCACACGACTGGCGGCAATGTCGGCCGCATTCGCTGCTTGGTTCTCTCGGCCACCAAGAAAAAAGACGGGGTGCTTTCCGACCGCTGCCACCCGAAGAATCGGCCAGATAATGTCGGTCGTCACCAGCCTTTCCCGGATAAGAGCGCCCAAGGACTGACTTACGACACGCGTGGACACCCCGTCCGCGTAAAGGTACGTCGCGGTCGCCAGCGCGTCGCGATATGCCGGATCGCCCATCGCCGCGCTGAGATTACCGACGTGAATTCCGTAAGCTGTTGCTGGGCCGCCTTCAGTTTGCTCGAGGGTTGTCGCAAGTGCCTCGACGAGACTTTCCTCGGTGAAGTTCCCTACACGGGCGACTACTTGGGTCAGAACTTCTCGCGCGGCAGATGTAGTCCTCATGCAGTGAGGATCAGCCGAGGCCTAGGCTCGGAAGCGCTGCCCTCGCCGCTCCGCCAGTCGCCAAGGTGACGCTGGTCGACGTCATCACGATAATGCGGTCCTGGCGTAAGTCGCCGCTGACTTTGTAGGTGCTCCCTCCGCCGTTGTTCCAAACAATATCGACCGCGTCGCTGACCGTGCCTGGCTGCTTCTGCCAATAGATCTCGTCAAGCCCTCTAGGCGACGGTGCCCATGGCGTGTCGTATTCGAACACGGCTTGACCCTTGCCGCCACAGCACTGGATCTTGATCGGGATCAGCCACCCGTCAAACAGCTTGGTACCCGCCGGAGCGGAAGGGTCCGCAAACTTCACGGGACTAAGGGTGTCTGACATGGTTGAAGCTGTTGCGGCAACGTAGAGACGGAGGTTGACTTCATAGAAGGTGACGACAAAAGAACCAGCAGGCGTTGCGTTGACCAAATCAACAATCACCTTGTGATGCAGGGTCGAACCGATACGAGTCAGCACCACGGTGTAGTGGCGGTTGACGAAGTAGTTCGCCTTGTCGCCTCCATAGTTGCTCTCGATCTCCATGAGGTAGTCGACGTTGCCATTCGGGTTCACACCCCCCGCCCATCCGACTCGATCGATCTCCGTCTCAACCAAATCACTGGTGAAGTAGGCCTGAAGATGGTGTTCGGCAGCGAGGCCGTTAAGAGCCGAAATCAGCGCAGGCCAGCGATCGGATGGAAGGGCCGACACGCGGGCCATCAGTGGGCCCGCGATCGCACTCAAAATCGCCTTGTGGGTGGCCGCATCTTTAAGGTCGATCTGAACGGCATAGGCTATGAAGTTAGTGGCGTCGACGGTCACCCCGTAGCCGGGCACCGCCAGCGGGCCCGTCAGCTCGAGCATCTTGGCGACCGTGTAGTAGTCGATAGCGATGACCGCGTCGATATTGATCCCGAGGCGCGGCTGAACGAAGTTCAGCGCAGCTTGGGCGTTCGATGCAAAGTCCGGATAGATATTGGAATCGACGAAGCTCCAGCTGGCGGCAGGTAGAACATCTCGGAAAGGGCTCGGCTCGGGGATGAATCCGGGTTGTCCAGGCAAAGGTCGGGGAAGGGCCAAGTCATACGCGTCTCCGCTCTTGATCACGGTCATCGTGCCGTGATCCGTTCGCAGCAAGCTATACGTTCCAATGAACCCGCCGCCGGCCCGAAGTTCTGCTGGGTTCACCTGTTCGATGAGGATTGTGCGAACCCCGTTGCCGCCCAGCACGTCATTCAATACTGGAACCAGACGCTCGAATTCATCGAGGCCTGCAAGCCCTGAGGCAATCGTGTCGCGCGCTTTCAAGAAGGTTGCCCGCTGCCCGGACGGAACCACCTCGAGGTCTACCTGGGCCGCAGCCGCTTGCGCCCTTACAAGGTCCAACCGGACTTTGGCCAGACTCGCGTGCGTCTGGTCAAGCACCGTAAGCAGAGTGCGGCCGGCCGGACCATCGGCCGACGGTTTCAGAAGCTGACCGTCAAGGTCAGCCAGCTCTCGACCGCTATCCGAGAGTGCAACTCCCATCCCTGCGATGCCGTCCACGGCGGCATGTCGCGAGTGAACTGCGGTGCCGGCCTCGGGTATCTCCTCTAAGTACTGGAGTAGGCGGCTGTTATCGGCCAATTGGCCGGCTGCCAGGAACTGCGTCTTGGCGGTTGCAAAGTGAGCAGTCGCCTGTGTGACAAGGGTTGCGTCGTGGTTGGAATTGGCCTCTTTGAGACTGGTCTTGCCGGCTTCAAGCTCCCGTTGTCCCGCCTGTAGGTAGGACGTCAGCGCTGCTTGGAGTTGGTCCGTTCGGTTTTTGACGTTGGTGTACCCAAGTGCGGAACCTCCACCAATGCTCGCCAAGATCACGACGCCGATGCCAACGGCCAGCAGCCTGTGCGAGCGCAGCCGCCGACGCCTAGTGCCCCTCACCCGCGCCACTTTATCAGCCACAACCAAGGGTTTCGCTCCGTGTGGGAGCTGGGGTTGACGCCCAAAACAGCACATTTTCCGCAGGACGATATGAGCTACCCGGATAAAGTCCTGCGGTCAGCCTCTGCGGCGGGACGTCCTAGGCGCCACTCAAACAGGTTGTCTCAGAAGGGACGCTAGTTCTTGCGGTGGGCGTGGTTGCGGCCGCGTTCGGTGCTCGGGGCGTGGTTCTTACCAGAAGCGCCGCCGCTGGAATCGGATTTCGTCGCCAGGGAAATTGCCGTGCCGGTGGTCACTGTCACCGGAACGGTTTTGTTGTTTGTGGTTACGGTTTCCTGACTCGTCGTTGGGGTAGAAGTCGAGCCAGTAGCCAGGTGCTCGAGGCCTTTGCCTTGGCCCGGAAATGGCCGATTTGGGCAGGGCTTGCCGTGATCATGGTAGCCGTAGCCTTTCACGCCGCAGTTATTCAAGTTTGACGCTTGGGTTGACACCGGTGTCATGAACGACAGAGCTAACACGCCCGCGACCGCGGCCCCAGGCAACAACCTGGCGATGTTTGCAGCGTTCAAGAGGTTCACTGCTACCTCCTAATAGGGAAACTCCCTATCCCCTCGCACCTCTGACCGTAACCTGCGGGCGCCGTTGTGGCAAGGACCGGAGGTAAGGAGATGTGAAGTGCCTTGGGTTCTCACGAGTGGCGATTGCATGAGTTCGAGAGGTTCAGCCTTGAATCCCTCACTAAGGAAGGTTTTAGGCGAAACGCAATCGTGGTCGCGGTCTTTCGTTAGACCGGGCGATGAGGTCCCTCAACGGTCGATTCGCGGCTGCACTGCTACTGACGAGCGCCCTGTTTTTGCCGGGCGTGTCGGGGGTTATGGCTCAGCCTATCCCCGGCACCAGCTGTTCCCTCTTCCCCGCCGACAGCGTCTTCAACGCTGACATCTCCAAGCTGCCCGTCCATTCGCAGAGCGCCACATGGATGGGCAACATGACGCAGCACTCCAACCTGCATCCCGATCTCGGCACCTTTGCCCAGTGGTACGGCATTCCTATCAATGTCGCGCCGCCCCCCACCTCGGGCCGCACCCCCACCTTTCTCTACAACTCGGAGAGTGACCACCCCACCGAGGGCTATCCCATCGACCAGAACACCTTTATCGAGGGCGGGCCTGGCGCATCGTCCGGCAGCGATCGGCATGCGCTTGTGGTCAGCAGCACCCTCTGCAAGCTCTACGAGATCTACAACCTCCAGAACTTCACCAGCGGCCAAACTCCTCAGGCCGGGTCGGGTGCGGTGTGGAACCTCAGCTCGGACGCCATGCGGCCCATCGGATGGACATCGGCTGATGCGGCCGGGCTGCCCATGGCGCCGCTGCTCCTGCGCCCCGACGAGATCCTAGCCGGCAGCATCGCCCACGCGATTCGCTTCACCGCCCACTGCACCCACGGCTATATCTGGCCCGGCTCGCACGATGCCGGCTCCTGCGACTCGAGCTTCCCGCCCATGGGCGCTCGCTTCCGCCTTCGCGCGAACTTCGACATCTCCGGCTTCAGCGCCAACACGCAGGTCGTCCTGCGTGCCTTCCAGCGCTACGGGATGATCCTGGCCGACAACGGGTCCGACTGGTTCTTCGGCGGCACCACCGATAACTGGTGGGGCACCACGGCCGGCGGCATGGTGGTCAGCGAGCTGAAGAACATCCCGGCGGCGCAGTTCGACGCGGTGGACGAATCGGGCATGCAGGCGGCTCCCGGCTCCTACGCCGCGCTCAGCTGCGCGGGGACGCCTTTGTTCACCAGCTACTTCAGCTGGTTCGACAAGGCGTCGGCGGGCATGGTCAACGACAACATCCACCTGCTCAACACCGGTGGCTCCATGAGCACAGGTTGTCTCTCGCTCGGTGGCGTGTCGGTCCCGTTCAACGTCGCCGCCGGCCAGGAGACTTACCTCTCCTTCCCCGCCGGCACGATCGGCGGGCCGGTTGTCGTGTCGGTGCTGTCAGGGCCGGCGGTCCTTGCCTCCCAGCGCGTGCAGTACTACCAGAGCTTCAACGAGGTCTGGGCCATGAGTCCATCCCAGGCCGCGACCACGTCGTACTTGAGCTGGTTCGACAAGGCTTCGACCGGAATGGTCGGCGACAACATCCACGTCCTGAATCCGGGCTCGGTCGTCGCCCATGTCATTGCGAGCCTCACCGGGGCAACGCCGATCGCATTCACGCTCGCTGCCGGGGCCGAGACCTACGCCTCGTTCCCTGCGGGCACGATCGGCGGTCCTGTCGTGGTCACGGCCGACCAGGCGGTGCTGGCCTCGCAGCGCGTGCAGTACTACCAGACGTTCAACGAGGTGGTCGCTCGCGGCGCCGCCCGGGCCTCGATGACCAGCTACTTCAACTGGTTCGACAAGGCCTCAGCCGGCATGGTCGGTGACAACATCCACCTCCTCAACACCGGGGGCAGCCCGGCGCATATCACGGTCGGCATGCCGGGCACCAGCCCGGTCGTGGTCACACTGGCGCCGCTGGCGGAGACCTACGTCACCTTCGCCGCCGGAAAGATCGGCGGCCCTGTCACGGTGACTTCCGATCAGCCCGTGCTTTCCTCGCAGCGGGTGCAGTACAACCAGAGCTTCAACGAGACACCTTCCGAAAGCGCGGCACAGGCCCAGACCTCGAGCCACATCATGTGGTTCGACAAGACGTCGGCCGGGATGCTGAACGACAACATCCATGTCCTCAACACCAGCGGGCTGCCCGCCAGCGTAACCGTCAAGCTCGGTACCAGCTCTGACGTCTTCACGCTGCCGGCCGGGATGGAGACTTACGTGTCGTTCCCGGCGGGCAACATCGGTGGACCGGTGACGATCACCTCGAGCCAGCCTGTGCTTGCCGCCCAGCGGGTGCAGTACTTCCAGACCTTCAACGAAGTCCCCGCCGCCTGAGGGCGGTTCCCCCCTCGAACGGCACCTACTTGAGTGACCTGGCCAGGGTCGCTCGCTTTGCCGGCTTGGATCAAAGGAGCCGCAACCATCTACTGGGTTGGCGTTGGGCCGTTCCGGCAGGTAGTTGCGCCCACCAGTTCCGCCCTGGGTGTCATTCCGGGCGGTCTCTAACTTAGCCGGTCCAGATCTCGTTGAAGCTCGAGTAGTACTGCACGCGCTGCGAGGCGAGCACCGGCTGGGATGAGGTCACTGTGACCGGACCGCCGATCGTGCCCTGCGGAAACGTGCCGTAAGCCTCGGCTCCGGCCCCGACCGACACCTGCTGCGTCGTGGCGCCCGGCATGCTGATCGTCACGGTGGCCGCTGTCGTTCCGGGGTTGAAGACGTGGATGTTGTCGTTGAGCATCCCTGACGAGGCCTTGTCGTACCAGTTCACATGACTGGTCGCCATGGCCTGGGCCGCGCTCTCGGACCACACCTCGTTGAAAGTCTCGGCAAACTGCACTCGCTGCGAGGCGAGCACGGCCTGGGTGGAGGTCACGGTCACCGGTCCCCCGATCGTGCCCTGCGCGAACGCCGCGTAGCCTTCCGCGCCTGCTGCGACACTCAACGTCTGCGACGTCGCGCCTGGCGTTTTGATCGTCACGGTCGCAGCCGTGCCGCCGGGGTTGAGGATGTGGATGTTGTCGTTCAGCATTCCGGTGGACGCCTTGTCGTACCAGTTGACGTAGCTGATCGTCGTCGCCATCGCTGCGCTCTCCGCCCACACCTCATTGAAAGATTGGTGGAACTGGACCCGCTGCGAGGCCAGGACGGGTTGGTTCGAGCTCACCTTCACCGGGCCACCGATCGTCCCCTGTGGGAAGGCCGCGTACGACTCCGCCCCCGCGGCGATGTTGAGCTGCTGGGATGGCGCGCCGGGCAGGCTGATGGTCACGGTAGCCGCCGCCGTCCCCGGGTTGAGGACGTGGATGTTGTCGTTGAGCATGCCCATCGACGCGTTGTCGTACCAGTTGATGTAGCTGGTCGCCGATGCCTGGGTCGGGCTCTCTGCCCAGACCTCGTTGAACGACTGGTAGAACTGCACTCTCTGCGAAGCCTGCACCCTCGGACCGGAGCTGAGCGAGACGAGGACAGGTCCGCCGATGGTCCCTCGCGGGAAGGAGACATAGTTCTCCTGGCCGGCGGCCACGCTGAATGCGACCGACTGTCCGGCTACATACACGGTGCCCGTGCTGGTGGTCGCGCCCGTGTTCACCAGGTGCACGTTGTCGGACATGCCCTGGGACGCGTTGTCGAACCAGCTGAAGTAGCCCACCACGGATGACGTCGGAGGTGGTGGTGGTGGCGGGGGTGGTGGGGGTGGTGGAGGTGGTGGAGGTGGCGTCACTGCGCTGAAGAGGTCTGTCATCTGGGCGGCGCCCAGGTCGTTCGATGTCATGGTCGTGAGACCGAGTCCCGCTTCGATCGTGCGCAGGAGCGAGTAGTGGTTGTAGCCCAGCGCGCTCGAGGCACCCGCGCCGACGCCGGAGCCGAGCATGAGCATCGCGACCTTGTTCGGGTTAGTCGAGGCGCCCTCGTCCCACACGACCGCGAGCAGCGAATGTTGAGTGGTGAAAGCGGGCGACTTGAGGATCACCGGCATCTGCTGCGACAACCACGTGTCGCCCGTTTGCACGGTGCAGTCGTGCGTGTCGTTGCACATGTTCGGAGTGATGAAGGCGTAGCTCGGCGTCGTGCCCGTCGACGAGAGGTCGGTCGACATCTGCGTGTAGGGGACGACGTGACTCTGGCAGCGGGCCGTGTTGGTGCGGATGTCGTTGAAGTAGATGAAGGGATCGTGCTTCTGCATGTACGGGTAGCTGTCGCCGACGAAGCACGCCGATGGCATCGACTCTTCATATGCCTTCCACGTCTTGCCTGCACTTTCGACGCGGTCCGCGATGTTGGTGGCTGAGACCCAGCACGTCGTGCAGTCGGAGGTGATGCCGTATGTGTCGCCCCCTGTGAGCGACAGGTAGTTCGGAAGGCTCGGATGACCTATTGCGTAGTAGTTCGCGCCTAGTCCTCCGGACGGCAGAAGGCCGTTGACGTAGGGGGCGGCTGAGCTGCCGATGATCTGTCCGTAGTCCTGGTTCTCCATCACGATGACGAAGACGTGATCGAGGGCGGGCACAGTCGCGGCCGCCTGTGTGCTTAGTGGCACACACAGCGTCAGACCGAGCGCGCCGAGGGCAGCAATCGCTCGTCGCAAGACGGGCGCCAGTCTGACCAGGGGTCCCTATGAGGCAGACCCAGGGGGGTTAAGCGTCGTTAACGAACGGCTGCTATCGCGGTCAAACGGGTCATATCCCTTGAATGGCGACCAGTACGGATTCGAAGCGACGTAAACATCTTTGGCCAGTCGCTTATGAACGGCAATTGGGTGTTCGTGGCTGCCCCATCCCCGCCGCAAGCGGCGGTACTTCCCCACTGCGTGGGGAAGAGTTTGCCTATGCAGTTAGGCGGTCCAGATCTCGTTGAAGGACGAGTAGTACTGGACCCGCTGCGACGCGAGCACGGCCGGTCCTGAGGTGACGGTCACGGTGACCGGCCCCCCGATCGTGCCCAGCGGGAAGGTCGCGTAAGCCTCGCCGCCGGCCGGCACGCTGAGATTCTGCGTCGGCGCGCCCGGCAGGCTCACCGTCACCGAAGCCGGCGTCGCACCGGGGTTGAGGATGTGGATGTTGTCGTTGAACATGCCAGGCGAGGCCTTGTCGTACCAGTTGATGTGGCTGGTCATCGACGCCTGGGACGCGCTCTGGGCCGGGACCTCATTGAAGGTCTGGGCGAACTGCACACGCTGCGAGGCCAGCACGGGCTGGTTGGAACCCACGGTCACCGGGCCGCCGATCGTGCCCTGCGGGAAGGTCGCGTAAGACTCGGCTCCGGGTCCGACGTTCAGCTGCTGCGTCGGCGCTCCGGGCAGGCTGATCGTCACCGTCGCCGCCGTCCCACCTGGGTTGAGCACATGGATGTTGTCGTTGAGCATCCCCGCGGAGGCCTTGTCGTACCAGTTCACATAGCTCGTGGTCGCTGCTTTGGCCGCGCTCTCAGCCCAGACTTCGTTGAAGGACTGGTTGAACTGGACGCGCTGCGAGGCCAGCACCGGCTGGCTGGAGGTCACGGTCACAGGACCGCCGATTGTCCCCTGCGGAAAGGTCGCGTAGGACTCGGCGCCAGGGCCGAGCATCAAGTGCTGGGCGATCGCGCCGGGCAAGCTGACGGTCACGTTGGCTGTCGTCGACCCCGGGTTCAGCACGTGGACGTTGTCGTTGAGCATTCCCGCCGACGCCTTGTCGTACCAGTTGATGTACAGCGTCGTCGCGGCCTCTGCCGCGCTCTCCGCCCAGACTTCGTTGAAGGACTGGTTGAACTGCACGCGCTGCGAGGCCCGAACCGCGGGGCCTGAGGTGACGTTCACCACCACGGGTCCGCCGATCGTTCCGGACGGGAAGCTCACGTGGGTTTCCGCGCCCGCCGGCAGGCTGAATGGGATCGGAGGAAGGCCGCCCAGGGTGACCACCCCGCTGCTGGTCGAATTTCCTGGATTGAGGAGGTGGATGTTGTCGCCGACCATTCCAGCGCTCGCTTTGTCGAACCAGCTGAGATACGCCGTGTAGACGACGTACGAGAACTGGTCGGCAGGCGTCGAGGCGCTCGTCCCGTTGGACGTGGTCACCGTGACGTGTACCGTGCCGGAGCCGGCCGGGCTGGTCGCTGTGATCTGGGTCGCGCCGTTGACCGTGAAGGCGGCCGCGGCGCTACCACCGAACGCGACTGCAGTGGCGCCGGTGAAGTTGGTGCCCTTGATGGTGACCGACGTCCCGCCGCTGACGGGTCCGCTGTTGGGCGCCACCGACGTCACGGTCGGCACCAGGGAGACGAATGTGAACTGGGACGCTCCGGAGCCGATGCTTGTTCCGCTGGGTGTTGTCACCGTGACGCTCACCACTCCGGAGCCCGCGGGGCTGGTCGCCGTGATCTGGGTCGCGGTGTTGACCGTGAACGCGGCCGCGGCGCTACTACCGAACGCGACCGCAGTGGCGCCGGTGAAGTTGGTGCCCGTGATTGTCACCGACGTCCCACCGCCTGCGGGGCCGCTGTTGGGGGCCACCGAGGCGACTGTGGGTGCGTTGGGCGTGGTCAACGAGGCGAGGTGGTTCTTGAAACCAAGGCCGTAGGTGGTCGGGGTCCCGGCGTAGTCCGAGATCAGGGCTTGCTGGTTGCCCCACGTGTCCCAGGTCCACGCGAGGTAACCAATGCCATGTGCGTCGGCCCACGGCATGATCGTCTCGATGTAGACGTCGAAACCCATCTCGCCAAACGTCACCGGCACCTGTGCAGCCGTCGGAGCGTAGATGTTGTTCCAGATTGTGGGCGTGTCCCAACCGCTCACTCCGTAGTTGTGGATGCCGGCCATCGTCTGGGCGTCGGAAGGCCGGTTGGCCAGCCAGCCGCTCAAGTCGTAACCCCAGCTGAGCCCTTGCATGAGGATGACGTTGGTCGCCCCCGCTGCGCGCACGGCGGAGACCATGCTGTTCATCCCGGCGGCCTGATACGCGCTGACGAAGTTGACGCCCCCGGTTACCTGACAGCCGTTTGCCCAACACGTCCAGCTGATGTCGTGCGGCTCGTTGTAGAGGTCGAAGATGACGCCCCGATCGCCTTTGAAGGCGTTGGCCACCGACGTCCACATCGCCGGCGCGTGATCGGCGTCGGCCATCGGGAGGATCGTGCTCGCTTGCGTGGTTCCAGCCCCGGCGAACTGGTTGTCCAGGATCACGTACAGGCCGTGCGCCCGAAGGCGCGTGACGAAACCCGTGATCGCTGACTGGTAGTTGGCGCCGGCAAAGCTGGGATTGATGCCGTTGATGCCGAGCCAGCAGTCTTCGTTGAACGGGACTCGCACGACATTGATGCCCCACGCGGCCATCGCCGCGATGGATGCGTCATCGCTTGGGCCGTCGAAGAAACCCCAGCCCTGCTGGCACGCGTACTCTGCGCCGCTTCGGTTGACGCCGCGCAGGATGACCGTTTTGCCGTTGTCGACCAGCTGGTTGCCTGAAACGGCGAGAGTCGACGTGGAGGCTGCGCGCGCCGAGCTGACTCGGAGGGCCGACTGAGACCAGGGCACGCACAACAGCACAGACACTGCGAGCGCGGCAATCGGAATACGCCTCAGCAGGCCATGGATTCGCGGCTTCGCGTGCGATCCTCCCGTGGTCAGACCTCCAGACTGGAGATGGCCGGCAGAGCAGTCAGCCTCAGGGCCCAATAACGGCGATTTCTCCGGATCCCTGCACGTTGGGCCGGTTCGAGCCCGACTTGCCAGGTTCAGCAGGTCCAGATCTCGTTGAAGGACAGCACGGCTGTGAGCAACTCAGGGCCGAAGAAGCCGGAAGGGGGAATCACCAGGCGGGAGCCATATCGCCCGGCAACTATACGCATGAGAACCCCGACCGACGGCATCGAGAAAGCCCCATCCCCGCCGCAAGCGGCGGTACTTCCCAACTGCGTGGGGAAGAGGCTTCCTATTGCGGTCAGGCGGTCCAGATCTCGTTGAAGGACGAGTAGTACTGGACTCGCTGCGACGCGAGCACCGCGGGGCCTGACGTGACGGTCACAGTCACCGGCCCGCCGATCGTGCCCTGCGGGAAGGTCGCGTAGGCCTCGCCGCCTGCAGGCACGATCAGGTTCTGCGTCGGTGCGCCCAGCAGGCTCACCGTCACCGTCGCCGCTGTCCCCCCGGGGTTGAGGATGTGGATGTTGTCGTTCATCATCCCTGGCGATGCCTTGTCGTACCAGACCACGTGGCTTGTCGCCGAGGCCTGGCTTGCGCTCTCGGCCCAGACCTCGTTGAACGACTGGGCGAACTGGACGCGCTGCGACGCGAGCACCGGCTGCACCGAGCTCACCGTGACGGGGCCGCCGATTGTGCCCGCGGGGAAATTCGCGTAGGCCTCCCCACCTGCGGGCACGCTGAGGTGCTGCGACGTGGCACCCGGCGTGCTGATCGTTACGGTCGCGGCCGCCAGGCCCGGGTTGAGGACGTGGATGTTGTCATTCAACATCCCGTTCGAGGCCTTGTCGTACCAGTTGATGTAGCTGGTCGACGCTGCCTGGGTTGCGCCCTGCGCCCAGACCTCGTTGAAGGACTGCTGGAACTGCACGCGCTGCGAGGCCAGCACCGGCTGGCTCGAGGTCACGGTCACCGGTCCGCCGATGCTGCCCTGCGGGAAGGTCGCGTATGACTCGGCTCCGGGGGCGATGCTCAGGTTCTGCGTCGGCGCGCCGGGAAGGGTGATGGCCACGTTGGCCGTTGTACCGCCGGGGTTCAGGACGTGGATGTTGTCGTTGAGCATTCCGTTCGACGCCTTGTCGTACCAGTTGATGTAGCTCGTCGCCACGGCCTGCGCCGCCGTCTTGGCCCAGACCTCGTTGAAGGATTGCTCAAACTGCACCCGCTGCGAGGCCAGGACCGACTGGTCCGCATTGACGAGGACCGGTCCGCCGATGTGGCCGGGGCCAAAGCTGACGTGAGTCTGCGCGCCGGACGCGAGCACCACGTTGATGCCGCTCGCGCCGGGCATCGTCACCGTCACGTTGGCGGTTGAACCGCTCGTGTTGAGCAGGTGGATGTTGTCGTTCATCATGCCGACCGACGCCAGGTCGAACCACTGGAAGTACGACGTGAGGCCCGTGAATGTGAACTGGTCGAGCGGCGAGATGCCACTCGTGCCGCTTGCCGTGGTCACGGTCACGTCCACACTGCTGACCGTCTGGGCTGGGCTCACCGCCGTGATGGTCGTGTCATTGACCACGCTGAAGCTGGCAGCCGCCGCCGTCCCGAACTTGACCGCGGTGGTCCCGTTGCTGAAACCAGTCCCCGTGATGGTCACAGACGTTCCGCCGGATGACGGGCCCGAGTTGGGGGCGACTTTGACCACGGTCTGCTGGCTCGCCGGCGTCGGCCCCCCGCCGACTGTGAAGGACCACGTGTAAGGCACGAGATTTACCGTCAGCGTGACCACGTATGTGGTGCCGCTCACAAGCGGGTTTTGAGGCATCAGGATCACCGCGCCGCGCCACGTCAGATAGCTGGCGAAGCTGGCGTTGGTCGAATCGATGGTGCAGGTGTTGAGCAGAGTTCCGTTCGCGCTCAGCGTGTGGGCGCCGGCGGTGGTGCTGATGTTCCCCCCCACCTCGATGAAGATCGGCAATCCGCTGTAGCCAGGGCAGGCGGCCTGCGGATTGGGCGTTTCATTTCCGCTGTAAGACGTGAGCGGCTCGGTCGAGCCGTTGCCCGGGAAGAAGGTCGGGAGCGTGTACAGACCGAGGGCTGACGAGTTGCCGTGGCTGGTGTCAACGGCGGCACCCATCTGCCACGGGCTCGTCGTGGTGTCTCGATACGATCCGAAACCGGTCGACGAAAGTCGAGGGTCCATCATCGCCATCGCGTGGAAAGGCGCTGCCATCCACCAGTCGATGGACTGGCTGTCGGTTGTGGCGGTGCTCGAGCTGACGAAGATGTTGGAGTTCTGTCCGGCGACGTCTCCCGCGGCGGTGTAGTAAGGGTTGGCCGGATCTTCGCCGTGGGTGACCAGGCCGGTCTTGACCATGTAGTAGGCGTGGCTCGCGTCCCCGGCGCTCCACGTCGTGTTCTCGGTCAGGTTGGGCAGGCCCACGCTCGCCCGCCAGGCGTTGAGGCGGGTCAGCCAGGGGCCGCTGGCGGCGGGATTGCTGTCCAGGTGAGCCGGCCGCGCGGGCTGGGCCGCCACGAACGCGAGGCAGACGGCCGCCAGCACGGCTGTCGTGAGGCTTCGCTTCAGGTTCGGTCTGAGTCCCGGGACGGCCGCCAAATGGCCTGCCCCATGGGGAGTCCTGGTGCCCACCGCGAGCGACAACGAGGCGACGGGCTCTTTCTTGCTGCCCAGCCGGCTAGCCGGCCGCCCACACCTCGTTGAACGACTGGTCGAATTGAACCCGCTGCGAGGCCAGGACCGGCTGGTCGGAAGTGACCGTCACGGGCCCGCCGATCGTGCCTTGTGGGAAGCTCGCGTACGCCTCAGCTCCGGCTCCGACGGTCAGCTTCTGCGCGGTGGTTGTGCCCGGCACGGTGATCGTCACCGTGGCGGGCGCCGTGCCCGGATTGAGGACGTGGATGTTGTCGTTCAGCATCCCGGGCGACGCGTGGTCGTACCAGTTGACGTAGCTGGTCGTCGCCGCCTGGGATGGATCCTGGGCCCAAACCTCATTGAAGGATTGGTTGAACTGCACCCGCTGCGAGGCAAGCACCGGGTGGTCGGAGCTGACCTTCACCGGCCCGCCGATGGTCCCTTGCGGGAAGGTCGCGTACGCCTCCGCTCCGGCGTCGATGGTCAGCTGCTGGCTCGCCACGCCCGGGAGGCTGACCGTCACGGTGGCCTTCGCGGTACCTGGGTTGAGCACGTGGATGTTGTCGTTCACCATCCCGAGCGAGGCCTTGTCATACCAGTTGATGTAGCTGGTGGCCGCGGCTTGGGCGGGGCCCTCGGCCCAGACCTCGTTGAAGGTCTGCTCGAACTGCACGCGCTGCGAGGCAAGCACCGGATGGTCCGAGCTCACCGTGACTGGGCCGCCTATGGTGCCTTGCGGGAAGGTCGCGTAAGCCTCTCCTCCGGGCGCGACTGTCAGGTGCTGCGCGGTCGCGTTCGGCAGGCTCACGGTCACGTGGGCGGTGCTCGCGCCCGGGTTGAGGACATGGACGTTGTCGTTCACCATCCCCGACGATGCCTTGTCGTACCAGTTGATGTAGCTCGTCGTCGACGCTTGCGCCTGGCTCTGCGCGGCAACCTCGTTGAAGGACTGGTGGAACTCGACGCGCTGTGAGGCGATCAGCGGCTGGTTCGAGCTGACGGTAACCGGCCCGCCGATCGTGCCGGCGGGGAACGTGGTGTAGACCTCCTGCTTTGAGAGGACGGTGACGGTCACCGGGTTCGCACCGGGCATGCTCAATGTCACGAGCGTGCTCGCCTGGCCCTCGTTGAACAGGTGGATGTTGTCCGAGACCATCCCGTTCGAGGCCTTGTCAAACCAGTTGAAGTAGCTCACGAACTGCGTGTACGTGAAATGGTCGGCAACCGAGGCCGCACTGGTGCCGCCCGACGTGGTGACAGTCACATCCACTGTTCCCGTCGCGGCGGCGCGAGGGCTGACGGCGCTCGCTTGCGTGTCAGAGATCTGCGTGACGTTGGTGGCCGCATTCGCCCCGAAATGGACCGCGGTCAGGCCGGAGAGGGCGCAGCCCGTGATCGTCACGCCGGTCCCTCCATCGGCAAGGCCGGTGTTCGGTGCGATGCCGGTGACCGTCGGCGCGTGCTGCACGGCAGTGATCGGCTGCGACGTGGAACTTTGCCATCCGTCCACGTCAGTCACCGTGAGCGTGACCGTGTACACACCTGGCGAGCAGAAAAGATGTGACGGAGTGGCGCCACTTCCGGCGCCGGTGCCATCACCCCAGCTCCACGAATAGGTGAGCGGGGTGCTTCCGCCGTCGACATCAGCGGAGGCGGACGCATCAAAGCTCGCGCTGGTCCCGGCGTCCACCATCGACGGCGCTGTAAACGACGTGGTGGGCAGCTCCTCCTGCTGGACGCAGCCCTTGACCTGGGTGCCGCGGATCGAATCGCCGATGCCCACGGCGAAGTCCTCGTTGCTGAACTCGTCCTGGGTGTAGTACTTCCCAGTGCCGACCACCTGGTTGTAGAAGGCGCCTGCTGAACCAAGGGGTGCGCCGTAGACGTAAGCGCATTGATCCCCGTCTTCCCAGCCGGCCGAGTCGATCCACGCGCCCGCCCAATCGGTGATGATCTCGTTGGCTTCGTGGCTGATCAGGCTGACCTGGGCATCGGCGGCGACGTCGCCGTTGGGCGCCTGAGGTCCGTTGACCGGATCCGTGCATGCGTTCAGGTCCGGATAGGGCTCATTGCCGTAGATGAGCCAGGGCGCGGCGGCGCTCGAGGTGTGATACGCGCAGTAATCCCTGGCGCTGCATTTCACGTTGCTGCTCGTGCTCGGCGCCGTACAGGTCTCCACCGCTTGCGGAAAAAACACGAGATAGGCATGTGAATCGTCGACGGGCAAACCTTTTGCGGCGGCCAAGGATTTCAGCTCGGCCTGGAGCGCGCCGTCGGTGATGCACGCGCTGAAGCCGGTGGCGGCCGTGCAGCCGTTGGTCCCACCTTGCGCCGGATAGGCCGTCGCGTCGTCGACTTCGGCGCCTGCCGTCACGACGTACTGGATGTGCTCAAGAGGCGACCCGGCGGGCGTGTCTTGCTGGTAGTACTGCGTCGAGACCGAGAACACGTTGGTGTTCTGCCTGCTCGCGGCGGCGACGTTCTGCAGGTAGCCGTTGATGATCATCTTGTATGTCGAGGTGCCATATGAATAGCCTGCCGGGGCCCAGTAGACGGGCGTCAACGTAACGTGGCCAGGCGTTCCCGTGATGCCTCCGATCACTGGGACACCGCGGGTGAAAAGTAGAGGTGGGCTGCACCTCGGGCAGTAGGGGTCGGCGCTGGGTGCGATGGTGTTGGTGTTGGTCGATGCATTCGGCGAGCGGCTCGCGTGTGGCACAAGACCGCGTGGATGGTTGGCCGCCGAGGGGTGAACCTTCCAGTGCTGCGCCGAAAGTTCGGCTCGCGCGGACGCGTGGACGGGAATCATTTCGGGCAGCGCCGGAGCCGCGAACAGGACGTACAACGCAGCCGCGACACCCGTGCCACGGCGCATGAATATTGATTTCGTCAGCAGAAAACCGACCCCCTACCTGTGATCCCGGTGTTGGAGATTACCGCAATCAGGGTCGACTGCTACGTGACTGGCTGAGTGAAGTAGGCGATCTTGACCTGTTGCTGGTAGGCCTCGACCGGAGTGTCCGCCAGCACCTCGATCGCTTCGATCGGTTGGTCGAACTGACCCTGGGCCAGGCCATTGACACTCGCCGTGTCCGGCGCGTAGCCCGATAGATCCAGCCCGTCCGCTCCGTCTGCCGGTATGAAGCGGTAGGCGGGCGAGACCTTACCCCCTCCGTACTGGAAGCGGATGTGCAGCTCGGGTGGACGATCCAGCAGGTTCATGGCCTGACCCAGCAGCGAATAGTCGACCTGGAGCCTGCCGTAGAGCCGCTGGTCGCCGTGTTGCGGCACCGCGATCCACTCCCCAATTCGCCCGGTCGCGCTGCCCGCATGCGTTTGTGGAAGGGAGGCGGGGTCCGATCGCCGCTCCAGGACGAGAAAGTTTGAGGTCAGCTGCATGACCTGGTAATTCTCGAAGAGGACGCGGTAGGTCGCAGGTTCGTCGAACAACGGATAGCGCCCGTCGGTGCTGAAAGCGGTGAACAACACGTACCTCGGCGCAGCGGGTCCCGTGTAGTGCAGCGCGTCCAGGTGGTCCAGGTAAGGACGGTAGGCGCTGTACGAGAGCAAAACCGGCTGCGGGTCCCACTTGAAGTCGTAGGCATAGGCGATCTGCAGGTCGAACGGCACGACGTCGACAGTTCCGTTGCGCAGCTGATCGACCACGTCGGGCGGCAGCGCGTAAAAGGTGCGCATCGAGTCGCGGACTGCGCCCTCTTCCTCCGACCGGCGGCTTGGCCGGCTGATCAGCGAGGCAGCGTGGCGATAGCTGGCGAGGTTGGCGGGAAACGCCAGCGACGGCTGCATGAGTACGACGCTTCTCGCCTTGTCGGGAAAACCGCCGATATAGGGCCCAAGACCTCCGACCAGCACAAGGCAGACGACCATCGTTGCGGCCACGAGCACGACCGGAGCCGAGCGCTTTATCTCACCCTCGGCCGCGACCGCGCGGGCCAGGACCAGGCCCTCGAGAACTGCGACCAATGCCCAGAACGCGAGCGCGTGGCCCTCATCGAATCGAATGAAAGAGTTCTTGTACAGGAACAGCAGAATCGGAGTCATCAGCAGCTGCAGGCGGAAGAGCGGCCACTGGCGCCGGCGCAGTGTGATCAACAGGGCCAACCCCCACACCGCCAGCATCGCGACCGCTATTCCCCACTGCAGCATGGGATTTAAAGCGCCTGACTCGTCGATCCACGACATTGCCGGCGTGTAGCCCGCGATGATCTCGAACGACGTCCGAAAGTAGCTCGGGATGCCGGCGATTGCCTGCCCGGCCAGAAGCCATAGAACCAGGAAGCCGACCAGGGCGCCCCCTAGCAAAGCGATGGCCGACCCGGCTCGGCGACCGGCGACGCTGAGGACCAGATAGACGGCCACCAGTGCGGCGCCGGCAAGCATGTATGTCCCCTTGTCGAGGAAGAGATAGCCCGCGATCAGCCCCGCGCCGCCGGCGAAAATGGCCGCCTCTTTTCGCCTCGATGTTTCCGCCGCGAGGTAGAGAAGCAACGTCGCGACGAGGGCCGCCTTCTGGTCGAGCACCATGAAGCGCTCGAACTCATGCCCCTGGTAGCGGTCGATCGACAAGACCGTAACGGCCGCCACGAGCATGAACAGCCATGGCCGGGCCCCGATTCGGAAAAGAAAGAGCGCCAGCACGGCAAACAGGGCGATGTGAGCGGCGAAGTTGGCTGCAAACGCGAGGAGCCAGGTGTTGAAGTCCATGAACGCCGGCTCGTTCAGGAAGCCATAAGGTCCATACGACCAGACGACCTGGCTGCCCCACTGCAGGTGCTCGCGGAACGCCATGGTCATCGCGGCCTGGTAGCCGAACTCGCCGGCCGCGGGCATCGTGTAGCCGGCCACCGGCAAGGTCATGACGGCGGCCGCGATTAGGGCAGCGACTCCGAGAACCCGTGCCCTTGTCTTTCGGGCGGGTGTCGCGACCGGTGCCTCTTTCGGGCGGCTCGAGGCGACTGGCCTCTCCGCTGTGATCAAGGGCAGATCAAATGATCCGACCGCGCCGGTTGCGATTGCACAACGGTGAATCCTAGCCGGAGGCAGTAGGGTCCTTGCAGCCGGCCCCGTAACGGATCCTGTTCTGATCCCTCGAAGGAGCGGGAGGCGCGCCTTAGGCGCCAAACGCACCAACTTCTGATCGAGGAACTACGCGTTAGGCGCCAAACGCCCCCGACTTCGCCGTAAGAAAAATTTGGCGGAGCGGGAGGGATTTGAACCCTCGAGGCCCTTGCGGGCCTACGGCATTTCCAGTGCCGCGCCCTCGACCGAGCTAGGCGACCGCTCCACGTGCATTGTGCCAACAAACGTGTAGTCGCCTAGCTCGGGCGACCGCCGCGAAAGCGCGTGGGTCAGGTATAGGGCGACTGCGCGGCGGGTTTCGACCGTGCGACCGCTCCACGTGCATTGTGCCAACAAGCGCTGAGACGCACGTTAGGCGCCGAACGCACCCATCGCGCGCCATCCAGGCAAGCGTTTGGCGCCTAACGCGCTGAATCGTCGCGCCTTAGGCTCATTGCGATGGGCCTGCGATCGGCGGCGGGGCGGCCGGTGGCGATCGCGCGAGGTGCGCCCACCAATGTCGCGCTCCTCGCGCTGGTGGCGATCGCGTTCGTCACCGGCTGGCTTGCGTTTGCATTCGCGACGTCGCCAGCGCGATGGTCGCTGATCCTCCACGCGACGGGAGGCTTCGCGATCCTCGCCCTGCTGCCGTGGAAGTCCATGATCGCGCGACGCGGGGTCGGTCGCCCGCGACGTGGCCGATGGGCATCCGTGTTGTTTGGCGCACTGGTTTTGATCTCGATGGCCGCCGGCCTTCTCCATTCGACGGGGCTGCTCGTCTACTGGGGTCCGCTCACCGCGATGGATTTCCACGTCGGCGCTGCCATAGCAGCCGTGCCACTGGCGATCTGGCATGTAGTCGCGCGACGTGTTCGCATCCGCCCCGCCGACATGTCCCGCCGCAACTTCCTCCGAGGTAGCGCGGTTCTAGCCGCGGCCGCCGCAACGTATGCGGGCAGCGAGCTGGTCGTGAGAGCGATCCCCACGCCAGGCGCAGCGCGCCGTTTCACCGGCTCCTACGAAGCGGGCTCATTCCGGCCGGAGCTGATGCCTGTCAGCTCGTGGCTCTTCGACGCAATCCCCCACCTCGAGCCAACCGCCTGGGTGTTGAAGGCAGGGGGTCGCGAGTGGACTAGCGACCAGCTCGCGAACTTCGACGATCGAGTGACCGCGACGCTCGACTGCACGGGCGGCTTCTACTCGACACAGGAATGGGCCGGCGCGCGCCTGGATCGGCTGATCGGAAACGCGTCTGGATCAAGCATTCGCGTCACGTCGGCCACCGGCTACGACCGCCGCTTTCCAATCGAGAACGCGGGCTCGATGGTCCTCGCCACCCGCTTTGGAGGCCGGCCGCTCGACGCGGCACACGGCTACCCGGCGCGCCTTGTGGTGCCTGACGCGCGTGGCTTCTGGTGGGTCAAGTGGGTCACCGCGATCGAGGTCGACGACCTGCCGCCCTGGTGGCAGTCGCCGTTCCCGCTGCAGTAGCGCTCTAGCGCCCGGCTGACTCGCGGCCGATCATGCGTGGGCCTTCGGGGCCGGCCATGATCACGGTGTCGGTCATGCCGACGAAGAGCCCGTGCTCGACCACGCCCGTGAGCTTTTTTAGCTCCACGCCGAAATCACGAGCATTCTTGATTCCGCCTTCCACGGTCACGTCGAGGATCAAGTTGCCGTTGTCCGTTACGTACGGCGTCTCTTCCCCACCTCGCACGACCAGGCTGACCCCCAGGTCCGCCACACGCTCGGCGGTCAACCGCCACAGGAACGGCAGCACCTCGACCGGCAGGGCGCCGACCCCGAGCTGCTTCACCATCTTCGACTCATCCACAACGACGACGAATCGCTTCGAGGCCGCCGCGACCAGCTTCTCGCGGAACAGGGCGCCGCCGCGGCCCTTGATCAGGTTCAGCGCCGGGTCAACCTCGTCGGCTCCATCGACGGTCAGGTCGATCTGGCCTACCAGCTCGGTCACGATCGGGATCCCGAGCTCGGCCGCAAGCTCCGCGGTGGCCCGCGACGTGGGCACGCCTCGCACCTTCATTCCGTCCGCGATCAGGCGCCCGACACCCTCGGTGAAGTAGCGGGCGGTCGAGCCCGAGCCCAGGCCGATCAGCATGCCGTCCTGGACAAGCTCGAGCGCCTTCTCCGCGGCCGCTTGCTTGAAGTTGTCAGTCAAGGGCTTTGCGGATCGCTTTGATGCCTGCGGCGACCCCGCCTTTGAATCCGTAGACCGAGTTGCCGGCGACCAGGACGGTCGCCCCGGCGGCCACGACGAGCGGCGCCGAGTGCGCGTCGATCCCACCGTCGACCTCGATCTCGATTTTGGAAGACAGTCCGCGAAGACGCCTGATCTTCTCCGGGCTGTGGGGGATGAACTTCTGACCGCCGAACCCGGGCTCGACCGTCATCACGTTGACCAGGTCGATGTAAGGAAGGATGTCGCGCAGGTCTTCGACCGGAGTGGCGGGGTTGATCGCCACGCCCGCCTTGGCGCCCAGCTCTTTGATCGTCTGCACGGTCCTGTACAGAGAACTCGTGGCCTCCACCTGCACCTCAATCAGGGTTGCTCCGGCCTTCGCAAAGGCCTCGAGGAACATCTCGGGCCGCTCGACCATCAGGTGCGCCTCGATGGGGAGCTTGGTCGCCCGGCGCACGGCCTCCACCACCTGCGGGCCGAAGGTCAGGTTCGGCACGAAGTGGCCGTCCATCACGTCGACCTGGATCCGGTCGGCTCCGGCGGCCTCGGCCTCCTTCACTTGCTCGGCGAGGCGCCCGACGTCGGCCGACAGGATCGAGGGGACAATTTCAACCTTCACTTTCCACGCCCCTCTCCCTGGCCCTCTCCCCTAGGGGGAGAGGGGAGCTCCGTTCGCGGCGCGGTCGATCAGCCATCTTGCGTTCGCAATCATCCCGGATGGCGATTCGCCGCGCCGGGCCATGGCCACCGCCTCCGCCTTGCCCGCACCCGTGGCGATGATCAGCACGGCGCGCGCGTCGCGGATCGCCTCTAGGGTCATCGTCACCCGTTGCGGTGGCGGTTTTGGCGAGTCGTGGATACCTGCCGTGAGGCCGGTCGCCTTCAGCGCCTTATGCCCCGGAAAGAGCGAGTTGACGTGGCCGTCCTCCCCCACTCCGAGCAGCACGAAGTCAAACGGCGCGACGTTGGCGACGACCTCGGCGTAGAGGTCCGCGCCCTCATCGGGCCCGAGCTCGGCGGGGATCCGGTAGACCGTCCCCGGATTCACCCGATCCAGCAGGTGCTCTTTGGCGATGCGGTAGTTGCTCTCCGGATCGAGCGGAGGGACGCACCGCTCGTCCCCGAACAGCACTGAAACCCGGCCCCATTCGACCTCGATCTCAGACAGCAGCTCGTAGGTCCGAATGGGCGAGGTGCCCCCAGTGATGACGAGGCTCTGGGCGCCGTCGCGCAGCGCCTGCGCTATCTCCGCGGCCGCCGCCTCAGCCACCTCCTCCGCGGTCGCAAGAACAATGAATTCGCTCAAATGAACACCGTCCCCGCCGACACGAACGTTAGGCGGCAAACGCGCGCCGCGGACGACGGCGATACGAACGTTAGGCGCCAAACGCGCGCTGTAGAGCTCAGAGCTTTTCCATCAGCTCGGACGCGGCGGCCAGCGATCGGTTGAACACCTCGTCGTGCGTGCCGGTCGACAGCAGGTCGAGCAGGAGCGTCGCCTCGTCCTCCGGGTCCAGCTGCTGGACATGGCGCAGGGGCGCGCCTTCGCCGATCTCGATGATCGTGAGCAATACCCGGCCTGAATCCGGCTTCCGGCGCTCGCGCGTCATCACCACCGGATGCCTGGGCCGGCTCTCCCCCGGCGCGTCACCCGTCGCGGTGTGGTGCAGCGAGTCGAGGTTTTCGTGCAGCACGTCGCGGTGCCACTCGGCGCGGCGTTCGGCGAGCTCGATGCCCGCGTCGTCCTCCCCACCTGACGAATGCAGGGTTCGATACGAGGGCTCGGGCGCGATCCGCATGCGCTGAGGGTCGTGCTGGACCGTAACCCGGAAGGTCGCTCCGCCCGAGGCGCCCGCCATGCGGATCGCGCTCAGCTCGCCCGCCGCAAGGTGGTCCTTCCGGACGGACCTGAAGTGCACCTCGATCGAGCGGCCGCCCGCCTCGTAGTGAGCGACCACCACGCCGCCGGTTCCACCCGTGGCTCGCTTGAGCTTCCAGCCCAGAGCGCCGGCCATCCATCCTGTGACCAGGGCAGCCGCGACCCGGTTGCCTCTTGCCTCCCCGGCGTAATCGACACCGATCTCCGAGATCCCCGAGAGGAACGGCCGCCGGTCGAGCGGCGTGAAGAACTGCGCGAGCGTCTCCCTCCAGGGCCGCAAGCGCGACCACTGAAGGTCGGCGAGGCCAAGACGGTGATGCGCGACCTTCAGCAAACCGGCCATGCGGTGAAAAGACTTGAACGGCTCCTCGAACCCGGCCGAGTCGACCACCAGCCCGTCGACCACGCGCAGGGCGTCGAGCAGCTCGCGCTTGCCGAAGGGCGGTGTGCCGAGCCACCACAGATAAGTCGGCACGCCGCTGACCAGCAGCGGGTCGATGAGTCCCGCGAGGTGGTCCGCCGCCGCGCCGCGCACGTGGAGCGTGACGATCTCGCACTCGCTGGCGCAGCACATCTCCGGTCTCTGCACCTCGGCCGTGATCCACGCGTCGAATTTGTGTCCACGCAGCGGCGCTTCCTCACGGATCACGATCGCCTGGACAGGATGCTGCGCGCCGATCATCTGGGTCGTGCGCTGAGCGACTTGCTCGTGAGCTTCCGTCGGCGAAACGCTGATCAGTGTCATCACGCAGTTGCGTGGATGGACGAGCTCATCGTCGCCCGCCTCGTCGCGAGCGAACTTGGCACGGATCTGGCTCAGCGCGTCGAGGACGTCGCCGATCGTCACGTCTTCGCCGCGCCAGAGCGGATCCGAGGCCGGCTTGACCGTGGTGCTCACGGCCTGTGCCACTCCCTTCCGTCGGCCCGCAGCAGCGCTTCGGCCGCGGGCGGACCCCACGTTCCGGCGGCGTAGGTGCCGAGTGGAGGCCGGGCGTTACGCCACGCGTCTTCGATCGGGTCGACGAGCGTCCACGCGGCCTCGACCTCGTCGGCCCGGGTGAAAAGCGTCGGGTCGCCGATCATGCAGTCGAGCAGCAGCCGCTCGTAAGCCTCCGGCGCCTCGACGAGGAAGGAGGTCATGTACTGGAAGTCCATCGTCACGCTGCGAATCCGCAGCCCCGCACTCGGCACCTTGGCCCCGAACTTGAGCGAGATGCCTTCCTCGGGCTGGATCCGGAGCGTGATCGCGTTGGGGTCAACCTCTTTCATGGCTTCCCGGCCAAAAGTCAGGTGTGGCGGTCGCTTGAACTGGATCCGGATCTCGGTCACGCGTTTGGGCAGCCGCTTGCCCGCCCGGATGTAGAAGGGCACGCCGGCCCAGCGCCAGTTGTCGATGAACACTCGCATCGCGGCGAAGGTTTCTGTCTGCGAGTCGGGTGCGACGTTTTTCTCCTCGCGGTAGCCCGGCACCTGCTCGCCCAGCACCCAGCCCTTCGTGTACTGGGCGTGAACGGTGGACTGCTCGATGTCCTCGCCGATAAGCGGCCGGATCGCGCGTAGAACCTTGACCTTCTCGTCGCGAACCTCGTTGGCCTGGAATGCGAGTGGCGGCTCCATCGCGGTCAGGGTCACAAGCTGCAGGCCGTGGTTCTGCACGATGTCTCGCATCGCGCCGGCGCGGTCGTAGTAGGAGCCGCGATTCTCGATCCCGATGTCCTCGGCCACCGTGATCTGCACCGAATCGATGAGGCTCGAATTCCACACGGGCTCGAAGATCGAGTTGGCGAAGCGAAAGGCGAGGATGTTCTGGACGGTCTCCTTGCCCAGATAGTGGTCGATGCGGTAGACGGAGTCCTCGGGGAACACCTTCTGCAGCGTCTGCGTCAGCTCGCGCGCCGATTTAAGGTCGAAGCCGAACGGTTTCTCGACCACGATGCGGTGGAACCCGTTGCCCGCGTTCAGGGCGGCCGCCTGCAGCTGCAGCGTGATCGTCTGGTAGGTCGGCGGCGGCGTGGCACAGTAGAAGATGCGGTTGCCGGGGATGTGGTTGGTGTTGTCGAGCTCCTGCAGCTTCTGGCCGAGCGCCTTGAAGTCCTCGAGCTTGCCGAAGTCGACCTTGACGTAGCTCAGCGAAGCGAGGAAGGCCTGCAGCACGCGATCGTCGATGGGCTGCGTGCGCGAGAACGCGTGGATCTTGTCCGACGCCACCTTGCGAAACGCATCGTCGGTCAATTCGTCCATCGCCGCCCCGACCACCGCGAAGCCCGCAGGCAGCGAGCGCTGCTTGGCGAGGTTGTAGAGGGCCGGCAGCAGCTTGCGGCCGCTCAGGTCTCCCGTCGCACCGAAGATGACCATGACCGCCGGGTCCGCGACGCGATAGTCGTGCAGGCCTTCCGCTAGTGGATTAGGGGCTGCCTCGACGGTCACTTCTCTGACGCGGCATCCTTGACCACCGCGTGGCCGCCGAACTGCTGCCGCATCATCGCGAGCATGCGGTCGCCGAACGTGTTCTCCATGCGGCTGCGGAAGCGGGCGAAGAGCGACTCGGCGATGACCGGCGTCGGCACAGATTCATCGATCGCGGCCTCGACCGTCCAGCGACCCTCCCCTGTGTCCTCTACCCAGCCTTTGATCCCCGCCAGGTCGGGGTCCTGGGCGAGGCCGCGCGCGATGAGGTCGAGCAGCCACGAGCGGACGACGCTGCCCGTCCGCCATGCCTCGGCGATGGCGCGCATGTCCATGCCGGGGAAGTACTTCGACATCTTCATGACCTGGAAGCCTTCCGCGTAAGCCTGCATCAGGCCGTATTCGATGCCGTTGTGGACCATCTTCACGAAGTGGCCCGAACCCTCCGGCCCGGTGCGGACCAATCCGCCGTCGTCAGGCGCGAGGTCCCTGAAGAGCGGGAGGCAATGGTCGTAGACCTCCTGCTCGGCGCCGACCATCAGGCAGTAGCCGAACTCGAGCCCCCAGATTCCTCCTGAGGTGCCCGCGTCCATGTAATGCATGCCCCTTGCTTTGACGCGACCTGCATCATCGAGAGCGATCTTCCAGTTTGTGTTGCCGCCGTCGATGATGATGTCGCCGGGGTCCCCGAGCTCGATGAGCTGGTTGATCGCCTGGGTGGTGGGGTCGCCGGCCGGAACCATGATCCACATCACGCGGGGACGACTTTGAAATTGGGCGACGAAGTCCTTCCAGCTCCCCGCGCCGACGGCGCCTTGCGCCGCATGTGCTTGCACCGCGGCCTGCGAGAGGTCGAATGCGACGACACGGTGACCGCGCTTGATGAGGCGCAGCGCCATGTTGCCGCCCATGCGGCCAAGGCCGATCATGCCCAGTTCCATCAGATCGTGGTCCTTATCGCCCTCTCCCCATTCAGGGGAGAGGGTCCGGGGGTGAGGGGCGAGATCATCGAACTGCTTGCCTGGCCGCTGCGGTCAATGCGCGCCAACCGGCTGCAGGATCGCGACCGAGCGTGACGCGGAGCACCGGCAGGCGGCGCGAGGTCAGAGACTGCAGGTCGCCCAGCGACTGGGCCTGCTTCAGGACCGAGAAGCTGAAGGTCTGGCCGGGAATCTTCACGTCCTTGGTGTCGTCCTGCACGATCTGCAGGAAGAGACCGGTCTTCGGTCCGCCCTTGTGCAGCTGGCCCGTCGAGTGGAGGAATCGCGGTCCGTAACCGGCGGTGGTCGCGATCTTCGTCTTGTCGCGAATCGACGTGCGGATCGCGGCGATCGCCGCCTCCGAACCCGGCGTCCGCGCGGTGTAGGCCATGATCGCGAAGTAGGCGCCTCGCTTCGCCTGCTTGAGCAGCGACGCGATGCCGGGCTTCGCCTTGGCCGCGGCCACCGACTCGGCTTTCGGCAGGTTGCCTGCTTGCTTGAACTTCGCCAGCACCTTTTTCGTGTTGTCCTTCGACTCCTGGACGTTCGGCTGGTCGAAGGCGTCGATGCCGAGCACAGCGCCGGCGATCGCGGTCGCCACCTCCCAGCGGAGGAACTCGCCTCCCAGGTCGAGCTTGTCGCGCATCGTCAGCGTGATGACCGGGTGACCCGCCTTCTCGATCGCCCGCGCGCCGCGGTGCGGCGGGTCGGCGTCCATCCGGATATGAACGAACAGCCGGTCATCGCCATAAACCGCGGGTTTGCCCACGGGCTCGCCCTCGATAGGCACGATCCCCTTCGCTTCCTTGCCGGTGCTTTCGGCCAGGAGCTGCTCCACCCAGTACCCGAACGTCGCGACCTTCGGCGACGCGATCAGGGTGAGCTTGTTGCGCCCCTGGGCCGCAAGCTTGCCCATCACCGCGCCGAGCCACGCGCCCGGGTTGCTCTCGACGGGAACCGAGTCGGCGCACGAGTGCTCCATCTCGATCGCGCGCTCGAGCATCTCCGCCACGTTGACGCCCATCAAGGCGGCGGGGACGAGACCGAAGTAGGAGAGGGCGGAGTAGCGGCCCCCGATATCCGGCGGGTTGGAGAAGGTCCAGCGGAAGCCGTGGTCTTTCGCGAGCTTCTCGAGCGAGGTGCCGGGGTCGGTGATGGCGGCGAACTGCTTTCCGTTTTTCTTCACCTGTTCCCAGAAGTACGCGAAATGCGAGAGGGTCTCCGTCGTCTCACCTGATTTCGACGCGACGATGAAGAACGTGGTCGGAACCTTGATCTTCGACCTCACGCCGAGGATCGTCGCCGGGTCGGTCGTGTCGAGCACGTGGAGCTTCGGGTGGCCCTTGACCGCGCCGAATGTGTGGCGCAGCACGTCGGGGCAGAGACTCGAGCCGCCCATGCCGAGCAGGACGACATCGGTGAATTTGCGGCCGGCCACCGCGAGCTCGCGGAACTCTGCCGACTTCTCGAGCATCTTGTCCGCGACGTCGAGCCAGCCGAGGCGGTCGTGGATCTCCTGGCGCTTCGCGGGATCGGCGCTCCACAGCGTGGAGTCCTTGGCCCACAGACGGCGCGGCGCATCGTCCTTCTGCAGCTTCGCGACCTGCGCGTCGACCACGGGTTGCAGACGGCCCAGGCTGTGCCACTGGCGCGGGCCCTTGCCGGAGCGGATGTCCTTCGACGCTTTGGCCAGGGTGGCGAGCAGGCTCTCGAACGACTTGGTGAAAGCCTCGACTCCTTCGATCTCGAGCTCGTAAGTGACGCGGTCCAGGTCGATTCCCGCCTCGGCCAGCTCCTTCAGCTGGCGCTTCGCAAGGTCGACGTTCTCGTCCAGGCTGCGACGCACCTCGCCGTGCTCGCGGAAGGCGGCCAGGGTCTGCGGCGGCACCGTGTCCACGGTGTCCGGTCCGATGAGCTCCTCGACGTAGTACGTGTCGGGGTAGCGCGGGTCCTTGGTCGAGGTGCTTGCCCAAAGCGGGCGCTGAGTGCGCGCCCCGGCCTTCTTCAACCTGTCCCAGCGCGGTCCGCTGAACAGCTCGCCGAAACGCTCGTACGCCATCTTCGAGTTGGCGATCGCAGCCTTGCCGTAGAGGCGCTCGAGCGCCTGCTTCTCTTTCGGGTCGGGGCTGGCGTTGATCTTCTCGGCCAGGGTCTTGTCGACCTTGGTGTCGAGGCGGCTGACGAAAAAGCTCGCCACGCTGGCGACCTTCGTCAGGTCTCCACCCTTGCCGTGCAGCGACTCGAGGCCGGAGAGATACGCGTCGACCACCTCGGCGTAGCGGTCGACCGAGAAGATGAGCGTCACGTTGATGTTGTGGCCCCTTGAGATCTGGTCCTCGATCGCGGGCAGGCCTTCTTTGGTCGCGGGGATCTTCACCATCACGTTGGGGCGGCGGCAGCGGTCGTGCAGGTCTTCGGCCCACTTGATCGTCTGGCGCGTGTTGTTGGCGACCGTCGGCGAGACCTCGATGCTGACGAAGCCGTCCTTGCCCCTGGTCCTGTCGTAGACCGGGCGGAACGTGTCGGCCGCGGCCTGGATGTCCTCGACCATCAGCTCCCACAGCATCTCGGCCGGCTTTTTCTTGGCGCGCACCAGCCGGACCATCGCCTCGTCGTAGTCGGTGGAGCCGCTGACCGCCTTCTCGAAGATGGTCGGGTTGGAAGTGACGCCGGTGATTCCCTCGTCGCGAAGTCGGGCGAGCTCGCCCGAGGTGATGAGCTGGCGGCGGATGTTGTCGAGCCACAGCGACTGGCCGATCTCGCGCAGCTCTTTGATCGCGGTGGGTTTGCGGGGAGCGGCGGTTGCCATCACCTGGAAGCCACAAGCTTCGTCGCTGCGGCGGCGATGTGCTTGCTCGAAATTCCGGCGGCGTTCATGAGCTCCTCCGGCTTGCCGGAGGTCGGCAGGTCTCTCACCGCCAGGTGCACCAGGCGCGGTGCGGGGTCGGCCGCCAGCGCCTCCAGCACCGCGGCTGCGATGCCTCCCTGCGGATAGTGGTCCTCGACCACGACGAACCTTCCCTTGGTCACACGCGCCGCCTCGCGCAGCGTCTTCACGTCGACGGGTTTGACCGAATAGAGGTCGATCACCCGCGCGGGGATCTTCTTCGCCGCGAGCGCGTCAGCCGCGGCCAGGCAGCTGTGGAGGGTCACGCCCGCGCCGATGAGGGTGACCTTGTCCTTCGGGCTCTGCCGGACGACTTTCGATCCGCCGACCTTGAATGTCTCATTGGGGCCATAGAGCGTCGGATACGCGCCGCGGGTGGTGCGCATGAAAACGATCCCCGGCGTGTCGGCCATCGCGCGGGTCAGCTTGGCGGTCTGGTTTGGGTCGGACGGATAAAGGACGGTCGAGCCGTGGATGGCCCGCATCATCGCCAGGTCCTCGAGCGCCATCTGGGACGGACCGTCCTGCCCGATCTCGACGCCGGCATGCGAGCCGACCAGCCGGATGTTGGCCTCCGAGATGGCCGCCATGCGGATGAAGTCGTAGGCGCGCGAGAAGAAGGCGGCGAAGGTCGACGCAAACGGCTTGTAGCCGCGCACGCTCATGCCGACCGCTGTCGCTACGAGCTGCTGTTCGGCGATCCACATCTCGAAGAAGCGGTCCGGGTGCGCCTTTCCGAATTCGTCCGCGTGCGTCGAGTTGGACACCTCACCGTCCATGGCCACGACCTCCGGGATCGCCGCCAGCGCCAGCAGCGCGTCACCGTAGGCCTTGCGGGTCGCGACCTTATCTTCCATCTTGTAGATCGGCAGCACCGGTTCGTTGGTCGTGACCCGCTTGGGCGCGGCGGCGCGTTCCGGCTTTTGGGTCTTGACCTTCAGGGTGCGGATGCCGCCGAGCTCTTTGATCGCACGCTCCGCCATGTCCGGCGGCAGGGTCTTGCCGTGCCATCCATCCTTGTTCTCGATTTCGGAAAAGCCCTTGCCCTTGATCGTCTTGGCGATGATCACGCTCGGCTTGTCGGTGTTGGACAGCGCCTCGCCGAACGCTCGGTCGATTGAGGGGATGTCGTGGCCGTCGATCACGATCGGGAAGCAGCCGAAGGCCTCGACCCGGCGCCGGTAGGTGTCGAGGCTCCAGCCGTACTCGGTCTCGCCGCGCTGCCCGAGCCGGTTGATGTCCCAGATCGCGGTCAGGTTGCCGAGCTTGTAGTGGCCGGCTTTGTCCACCGCTTCCCAGATCGACCCCTCGGCCAGCTCCGAGTCGCCGCACAGCACCCAGGTGTGGAAGGGCAGCTTGTCCAGGTACTGGCCCGCCAGCGCCACTCCCACGCCGATCGGAAGGCCCTGGCCGAGCGAGCCGGTGGCGACGTCGACCCAGGGGATGATGGGCGTCGGGTGGCCCTGGAGGCGCGAGCCGAACTTGCGGAAGGTCATCATCTCGGCGTCGGTGATCGCCCCCACCGCCTTGAACATCGCGTAGCACAGCGGCGAGGCGTGGCCCTTGGAGTAGATCAGGTGGTCGTTGTTCGGGTCCTTGGGCTTGGTCCAGTCGTACTGCAGGTATCGCGCGATCAGGACGGCGATGAGGTCGGCCGCCGACATCGAGGAGGTCGGATGGCCTGATCCGGCCGCGGTGCTGCAGCGGATGGAGTCCACACGCAGCTGCTGGCCGAGCTGGCGCGCAAATTCGAGATCGGTGGTCGCAATGGTCTCCGTGACTGCCATGTCACTCCTTGCGATAGGCCGCGAGGGCGGCGGGCCAGCAGTATGTGGTTCTTAGTTTATGAGTCCTACCTGAGCGTCATCCGGTCCCGCTGATCCGATCGGGCCCCTCCGGCGCTGCCCATTCGGTCCTGCTGATGCGATCGAGCCCCTCCGGCGCGGCGCGCCACCTCCCCATGAAATGGGGAGGAGCCATTTCTGCTTACTGCTCGCCATTCGGTCCTGCTGATGCGATCGAGCCCCTCCGGCGCTGCGCGCCACCTCCCCATGAAATGGGGAGGAGCCTAGTTTCCGGAGAGGCGCTCTACTTCCGTCACCATGCCGTCCAGGATTTTCAGGCCTGCGTCCCAGAAGCCTGGGTCGGTGATGTCCATCCCAACCCGCTTGACCAGCTCGTCGGGGCGGGTCGATCCGCCGGCGGCCAGGAAGTCGAGATAGTCGTCCACGAAGGCCGGTCCGCGCTCGAGGTAGCGGTGGTAGACGGACAGCGCGAGCAGGTTGCCGAAGGCATAGGCATACACATAGCCCGGCGTGTGCATGAAGTGGCTCACGTAGCTCCACCAGACCTTGTGCTCTTCGGTCAGGGTCAAGGCGTCGCCGAACATCGGCTGCAGCTTGTCCTGGAAGAGCTCGCCCAGCTGCTCGACCGAAAGCTCGCCCTCCGTCCGCCGGCTCGTGTGGACGGCGTCCTCGTAGCGGTTGAATGCGACCTGCCGAAAGACGGTCGAGAAAGCATCCTCGACCTGGTTGCAGAGCATCGCGAGGCGGACCTTGGGGTCTTTCTCCTCGGCCATGATCCGATCGAAGGTCAGCGCCTCGCCAAAGACCGACGCGGTCTCGGCCAGGGTCAGCGGCGGGTGGTAGTCAAAGATGTGCTGCTTGACCGCGAGCCTGTCGTGGAGGCCGTGGCCCAGCTCGTGCGCGAGCGTCAATGCATCGCGCAGCTTGCCTGTGAAGTTCATCAGCACGTAGGGATGGTGGTGCGGCGTCACCGGCATGCAGTACGCGCCGCCTGCTTTGCCGGCAACGACAGCCGCGTCGATCCAGCCGTTCTTGAAGAAGTCTTCGACCAGTGCTCCAGTCCGCTCCGAGAAGCGGTAGTACGAGCCGAGCACCAGCTCTTTGGCATCGTCCCAGCTCAGGTCGCGCGTGGTCTCGCTCACTGGCGCGTACCGGTCCCACTCGTGGAGCTCGCCCACGTTGAGGAGCTGTCGCTTGACCCGGTAATAGCGGACGCACACGTCGTAGCGGCCGGTCACCGCGTCGACCAGCGCCTGGACCGCCCCATCGGACGTCTCGTTCGCCAGGTTGCGTGAGCTGAGCCAGGTCGGGAACTGCCTGAGGCGGTCGTCGATCGCCTTCTCCTGCAGGATCACGTTGAAGACGTAGCCGCGGGTGCGGATGTCGCCCTCGAGGGCCTGCGTCACCGCGGCGCTGGCCTTGCGCCGGACTTCGCGGTTCGGTTCACGGAGGAGAGTGAGTGCCTGGTCGAGCGCCATCTCTTGACCATCGACGTCGACGGTGATGCGCGCGCACAGCTCCTCGAACAGGCGAGTCCATGCTCCGTTGCCGACCGGGCTGAAGTCAGTGAGCACGCGCTCCTCCGGCTCGGACAGCTGGTGCGGGCGGAACTTGCGCGCCTCTTCGACGGTGTGCCGGTAGACCGCGGACTCGGGATCCGCGTAGAGCTTTGCGGCCTGCTCGTCGTCGACCGGCGCCAGCTCGAGGGAGAAGAACACCATGTGCCGCCCGCGCTCCGCGCTCGCCTCGCGCACGCGCGCCAGGAGGCGGCCCGCGGCGTGGTCCTGCGTGTCCTGGCTGTGGAGCATGTAGGCGTAGACCTCGGGCTTGACCGACGACTCCTCGTACTCGGCCAGCTCCCGCATCATCGCGGCGAACGCTTTGGGTTCGAGCGTCGCGACCTTGCCCCTGTACTTCGCCTCGAAAGCCTGCGCATGCTCGAGCTCGCGCGCCAGCGTGGCTTCGATCTGCGGGTCGTCGGGCGACGCGAAGAGATCGCTGAGATTCCAGCGGACTCTTTCCGCGCCTGTCGTCTTCATCGCTGTCTCAGACACGAAGCGTCAGGATATCCGCTCCGCCAGATCGCGCACCCGTTTGGGGTCCGGCCATCGCCCGGCGTACACGCCTTCGTTGACCGCCCGCGTCACATCGACCAGCACCTCCGACTCCATCGCATGCTGATATTCGAGCGGCGTCTCGGGCGGAGCGCGGCGCCTTGTCATGCGGCGCTGCAGGCGTTCGTAGAGGCGTAAGAGCTCGGATTCGCCCGGTTGCTTTCTGGGCAGCCTCGACCATCCGCGCCGGCGAAGCCACGCGTAGAGCAGCGCGACGACGACCGCGACCGCGATCGCTGCCGGCAGTGCGGCGATAGCGCCCAGCGATCCCAGGGCCGCGGCTGGGGCGCCGATCGTCAGATGCGGGAGCAAACGCGCTACGCCGCCTGCCGCCCAGTGACTCGGGAACTTTGTTGCGGCAAGGGGCGAAACCCCGGGCGTCGGGTCGACCGCGACCCATCCATGACCCGGGAACCACACCTCGACCCAGGCGTGGGCGTCGCGCTCGCGAACGACGGCCTGGTTGAGGACGGGATCGTAGTCGCCGGTCGCGTATCCCGTGGCGAGCCGGGCGGGGATGCCGAGGCTCCGCAGCATCAGGGTCTCGGCGGTGGCGAACTGTTCGCAGTAGCCGGTCTTGACGTCGAACAGGAACCAGTCGACCGGGTCGCGGCCCGACGGGACTGGAGGCAGGTCGAGCGTGTAGCGATAGTTGTGCTGGAGGTAGGTCGTGACCGACATCACTGTGTCGAAGGTGTTCGTCCTGACGAGTCCCGCCGCCAGGCTCCGCGCCGCCTGCGACAGGCCCGCCGCGTCCAGGTAAGAGATGTCGAGGCTGGGCACGTCGTCCGTGTTTGCATCCGCGCGTAGGATCTCGGGCGTGTAGTTCGAGAGGTAAGAGACAACCGAGTAGGTCTGACCGGGACGCAGCTGGTCCGGCGTGTGAAAGGCGCCGTAGGCGTCCTCCCGCAGCCCGGCGACCGGGGCGTAGAGGCTCTGCACCGGGTATGCGGCGTTGATCACGCCCGGGAGCGGGCGCAGAACGCGAAACGTCTGGACGAACGTGCCGAGGTTGTCCGGCGGGGCCGGCGCCAGGAGGCGCGGCGGGACGTAGGGAGGCAGGTCGCGATACGAGTGGTTCGATGCGGTCCAGGCGCCATTTCTATAGGTGTCGAACACGAGCCCGCGCCAGTACGCGGGGGCGCCGGTGCGGACGTACATCACCGGCGCGTCGCCGAGCCGGCCGCGGAAGTGCAGGTCGATGCTGCTCGTCGCGCCGGCTGAACCGCCGGTCACCTGGACGAGCGGTAGGGCCGCGCTCTCCATGTCGCCTCGGAAGCTCGTGAAGTTCGGCAGCGAGACCACGAGCGGCGAGATCGGGACGCCGGAGGGCTGCGGCACTACGACGAACAGGACAACGCCCGCCACCAGCGACGCCACGACCATCACCGAGATTGGTTTCGCGGGCGCCCTCAGCTCGGGGTTGAGGCGGCGGACATGCGAGGCGAGCCAGAAACCCGCAAGGCACAGGACCCACAGCGCCGCGAGCACGACGAAGGCGTAGTCCCAGGCGTAGACCGCCGCCAGATAGAGGATCGCGAGGCTGATCCACAGGCTCGAGTAGCAGTTGCGGCGGGTCTTGAGGTCGAAGCTCGTGATCGCGACCAGCAGGATCGCGAAGTTGGCCTGCGGCAGCACGCCGCCGAAGAGGGCCAGCGATGAGTCGGCGATCACGTAGAAGAGGGCGCCGAAGATCAGGGCGGCTAGAAGCACCTGGCGCCAGAAACCGCGCCTTTGGCCGCGCTCGCGATAGCTGACGACGTGGCCGATCGCGGCCGCCACGACTCCCAGCACCGGCACGACGTAGTCCTGGCCGTAGAGGACGATCGCCAGGGTGGCCACCGCGAAACCGGAGAAGACGAATGCCCGGCCCTCGAGCGAGGTCTCTATTGGCGAGGCTGGCAGACGGAGCCGGCGGCGGATCACAGCGGCCATGTCGTGCCCACCCTCTGCACCGCGGCGTCGAGGTCGAGCTGGGCGTCGCCGATGACCCAGGCACGTCGCGTCCGGAAACCTTCCGCGATTTCCACCAGCTCGCGGTTGGCGGTAGCCGTGATGACGACAGACTCCTCCCCATTCATGGGGAGGTGGCCTGAAGGGCCGGAGGGGCTCGCGGGATATCTCGCCAGCCATTCAAGGAGAACCCAAAGGTCCTTTGACTGGATCGGCTCACATCCCGGCGCCCAGATCACGACCCGGCCGCCTTCGCGCACGCAGTCCCATGCTTCAGAGGCGGCGACGCGGGCGACCTGGTCGGCGATCTCGGTCGTCGGAGGAGACGGGTCCAGCAGGATCGCGAGCGTCTGCAGCCCGGGCGGCTCGTACTCGCGGACGACCAGCGCGCCGTGCCTGGCGCTCGAGCGCCAGTGGATGCGGCGCAGCGAATCGCCAGGCCTGTACTCCCGGATCCCGAACAGCTCGTTGCCCGACCCGGCGCGCGGGGCCGCCATGCTCGCCTCGAGCTCGCGAACCTGGCGGCGGTCGCTGAGCGAGGCGAACCGCGGCAGGATCAGGGCGATCTCTAAGTCCGACGCTTGCCGCCGGCCGAGGAAAAAGCCGAGCGGGTCGCTCGTGTACATCCTCCATGCGCGCGCGCCGACGGGCCCGCGCCGCAGCGAGCGGAGCGGCCTCGCCTCCGACCAGCCTGTCCTGGGCACCAGGCCGGTGCCGGCGCGGATCTGGTTGTCGCCGGCCTGGCCGATCGCCCATGCCGGCCCGCGCGCGCCCCGGCTGGAGCGGAAAGCGACCTCGAGCTCGAAGCCGTCGCCTTCGAAGACCGGGGCCGGGAGCGGGCCCGTCCGGAGGAGCTGGTCGGGCAGGTCTTCAGCAGGCGAGCCGGGCACAGGCACCGCGTTGCGGACGGCGAGGTGAAGTTCGATACCGCTCCGATTCCACTCGGCGTACGCCGCAGCGGCCACGATCAGGGCGAGCACCCACCATGCGAGGAGGAAGAGCCACGGCACCTCGGAAGTCGCCCCGTACCAGAAGAGGACCAGGCCCAGGGCGGCGGCTCCGTAGACGCGCCAGGTCGGCCTCAGGTCCTACCTCTCTAGTGCTGGCGGAGCGGCGGGATGGGCAGCTCGGCGACGACCTCGCTCACCGTGTCGACCGCCTTGCCGCGGCCGCGCATGCCCAGCCGGTGGGCCAGGACGGGAGTCGCGAGCAGCTTGATGTCGTCGGGCAGCACGAAGTCGCGTCCTTCGAAAAGCGCCCACGCCTGGGCGGCTCTTTGTAGGTAGACGCCGGAGCGCATGCTCGCCGGGAGGAGTACGTCCTGGCGCGCGCGTATCGCCTGGAGCAACGCTACGAGGTAGGTCCTTATCGCGGGAGCAGCCACCACGCGGAGGCACGCCTCCTGGAGCTCGCTCACCTCTGTCACGTCGATGACCGCGGTGAGGTCGGCGATCGGGTCGCCGTGCTCCCGCCTGGCGAGGACCTCCAGCGCTTCCGCGTCCGTGGGCGGACCCATCTCGGCCGCGAGGACGAAGCGATCGAGCTGGGACTCGGGCAGCGGGTATGTGCCGTGGAACTCGGTGGGGTTCTGCGTCGCCACGACGAAGAACGGTTTATCCAGGCTGCGCGTCGTCCCTTCGACCGTAACCTGGCCCTCGCCCATCGCCTCGAGCAGGGCCGACTGGGTGCGCGGCGTGGCGCGATTGACCTCGTCGGCGAGGACTATGTTGGCGAAGATCGGTCCGGGGACGAACTGGAACGTCAGATCCTTCTGGTTGAAGATGCTCGAGCCCGTGATGTCGGAGGGGAGCAGGTCGGGCGTGCACTGGATTCTTCTGAACGTGCCGCCCACGGACGTGGCTAGGGCTCGGGCGAGCATCGTCTTGCCGGTGCCGGGCAGGTCCTGGAGCAGGACGTGGCCGCCGGACACGAGGGCGGCGAGCGCGAGTCTTACCACTCGGTCCTTGCCGACGATGACGCGGTGGATGTTCTTCTCCACGCGGTCGAGAAGGTCGGCGGCGCGGCGCGGTTGGAGAGCGGGTTGTTCGGACGCTGCCACGACGAATGAGTCTAGAGGCGGGTTCGGAGAACTCCTCGGGATAAGAAGCATGTGACCGAGTACTTCCCCACTATGTGGGGAAGAGCCACCTCCCCAATGAATGGGGAAGAAAGGTGTTTAGCCTTTTACGTAGCTCAGTTTTTCCGCGACCTTGCCGTTGCGGACTTTGAACAGGTCGATGCCTCGCACGTGGCTGCTGCCCCAGTCGAAGCGCCAGCGGACCGTTGCGCGGTCGCCGGCTACGACAATCTCTTCGGTCTCGAAGCGCGCCTGTGGGGTGCCGTTGAAGAACTCTTGCCAGAAGCGCCGCACGTCCGTCTGACCCACGTGGCGCTCGCCGTCCGGCGGCGGCAGCGTGTTCTCGAAGATGCAGTCGTCGGTCATCAACGCCATCACCGCGTCGACGTCGTGGCGGCCGAACGCGTCGTTGAACGCTTCGACCGTTTCTCTGGTGTTCAGTCGCGGTCGCCCAAACGTATCGGTGGATACAACGAGGCGTAATTCATGGCCCGATTGCGCCTCGGTGGATACAGCGAGGCGGAATCCGACCGCATTCTCAGGCCTGGCCTACCATGCGCGAGATCACCTCGCCCAGGTTCGGGCCGCCTTTGCCGAACGGCACTGAGTGGACGCGGTGGGCGAACACCATCTCCGCCACGTCGCCGACGTGGCTCACGCCCACCTCGTCCGACCTGTCGTAGGCGGCTTTCGCCTGCGCGGCACGGGCGCACACCAGGTCGGATCTGTGTCCGTCGACCTCCAGAGCGATCGAGATCTGGGCGATCAGGCGCAGGATCTCTCGGGGCAGTGTGACCTCAGGAAAAGTTGCGATCGCCTCCGCGATCTGCGACTTCGCCGCCTGCTCCGACTCAGCGTGCAGCTGGGAGAACTGGTTCGGGTCGTCCTCCCACAGCGCGCGCTTCTCGACGATGGCGACGCGCTGGTCGAGGTCGCGTATGCCCTCGACGTCGACGCAAAGCCCGAAGCGGTCGAGCAGCTGCGGGCGCAGCTCCCCCTCCTCCGGGTTCATCGTGCCGACCAGGATGAAGCGCGACGGGTGCGAGACCGAGACGCCCTCGCGCTCCACCGTGTTGATGCCCATCGCGGCCGCGTCGAGGAGCACGTCCACGATGTGGTCGTCGAGAAGGTTCACCTCATCCACATAAAGGATGTTGCGGTTGGCCTCGGCCAGCACGCCCGGCTCGAATCGCCGCGAGCCTTCCTTCAGCGCAGCCTCGAGGTCGATCGTCCCGACGACCCGGTCTTCGGACGCGTTGATCGGCAGCTCGACGACGCGCATGCGCCGGGTGGCCACCGGCAGCGCCCCGGCGGCGGCGCGTTCGCGGCAGTCGAGGCACCAGTCCTCGGGATCGTCCGGGTGGCATCCGAAGTGGCAGCCCTCGACCACCTGCTGGTCGGGCAGGAGGCGGGCCAGGGCCCGCACCGCGGTCGATTTGCCCGTGCCCTTCTCGCCCCGGATCAGCACCCCGCCGATGGTCGGATTGATCGCGTTGAGCACCAGGGCGAGCTTCATCTCGTCCTGTCCGACGATCGCAGTGAAGGGGTAGGAGTAGCGGTCGATGGCCATGCCTACGCAGATGTTACCGACGCCCGGCGCGATGTCATGGGCATGTGACTTTCGCGGGGTCGAGGTTGAAGCTCCAGCTGTAATAGGTCGCGGCCAGCTTGTAGCCGCTCGCCTCCTCCGGCCTGGTCGCGTGGTTGTGCGCGATGTCGTCACAGATCGCGTTCTCGACCTGGCCCTGGGTTGGATTGAGGCCGATGCCTAGGACGCTCGCGCTGACCGAGGCGTAGAACCTCCACGCCTGGACGTTGACCGCGCCGGTCGAGCAAAGCAGCGGCGTGGCGTTGCCATCGGCCGTGGTCGTGAGCGGCGCCGAGCACAGGTTGGCGATCGGCAGATCGGGCGCCGGCGCGAGGATCTGCTGCGGGACGGGGGTCTCGCCGTTCACGCTGCTCGGCGTCGGCGAGGAGCTGGCAACGACGGGTGAGGTGGTGGGCGTCGGCGTGGCTGTGGCGTTCGGCGCCGACGAGCACCCGCCCGCGACCAGCGCCAGCAGCACGAAGAGCCGTCCGCTAGCGGCCGCGGCCCAGCTCCCTCTCGACCGCTGTCGCGATCTCGTCTCGGGAAAGGTCATAGAGCCCGTAATAGTGCGCTCCCATGCGCTCCGCGAGGTCGGCACAAGCGTTGATCGCGTAGGTCTGGTACATCGGCGCGACTCGCGCCAGGTGCTGCACCGAGGGCAGATGGCTGTAGTCACGGGCCGAGTCGATGACGAGCGCGTCGATGTCCTCGGCGTCGATCAGCGCCGCGACCTTCTGCGCCTCCACCAGCGGCTCTTCCTTGAACATCGAGATGTTGCCGCGGCCATCGCTGATGAGAACGAGCAACGGGCGGATGGTCGGGTCGCGCAGCAGCTCCGTCTTGACGACCTTGTAACCGGCCATGAGGCCGTGGGTCAGCGGCGTCGTCCCCCCCACCGACAACCTCTCGAGGCGCCGGCGGGCGAGCGAAACGCTCGAGGTCGGACGAAGCACGACCTCTGCGGTGCGGTTCTTGAAGATCACGACAGCCACGCGGTCGCGCCGGACGTAGGCGTCCTGCAGGAGCGAGAGGATCGCGCCTTTGGTCGCGGCCATTCGCTGCTCCGCGTCCATCGAGGCCGAGGCGTCGACCACGAAGACGATGAGGTTGCCGATCTTTCGCTCGCGCACCTTCTGGCGCAGGTCCTGCTTCTCGAGCATCAGCCGCTCGCCGTGCTTCCGTCCCCGCTCTCGCTGCAGTGGCGCCGCAGCGCGCACGGTGGCGTCGATCGCCAGGTCGCTCACCTTCTCCTTCGGCGCGGCGCGGACGTAGCGGCCGCGGCGGTCAGGCGTCTGGCTCGCCGCCCGCTTGCCGCCCTGCTTGCGCACCCGCCGCTGTCTGGGCAGGTCGATGCGCTTCAGGTTGAAAGTCTGCAGCGCGTCGGGGTCCGAATCGTGGCCGCTCGCGCCGCCGGTCGTCACGCCTGTGTCGGCGCCGGCCGACTGCTGGCCGGTATCCGACGCGTTGGCGCTCTGCTCTGCCGAGGCGTCCGACGTCGCCTCGCTTTCCGAGGCCTGCGGCTCGCCGGCGTCCGACTCCGACTGCTCCGAACCCTCCTGCTCCTCGCCATGCTCGGGCGAGGTCGTCTCGTCCTGGTCGCGGCGCAGAGGCTGGCGGGCGCGATGCGCCAGCGCGAGGGAGGCCGCGTCGTAGATGTCCTCGCGGTTTGGCGATCCGTGCCGGCGGTAGGCGGCGAGGGCGCGTGCCGCGTGGTCGATCACGACGTCTGCGCGATGGCCGAGGACCTCCGCCTCGACGCAGATCGAAGAGATGAGGCGCGCGTGGCCGGCGGTCACCCGTACGTCCTTCACTCGTCCGATCGCCTCACCCAGCGCGCGCGATAGGTTGGCGTCGGCCGCAGCGAACTCGTTGGCGAACTCGTGGTCCCCCTTCTTGAAGGCGGCGTCGCGCTCGGCGATGAGGACGCGCTCGTCGGGGTCGCGGATTCCTTCCACGTCGACGCAGAGGCCGAACCGGTCCAGCAGCTGCGGTCTCAGCTCGCCCTCTTCCGGGTTCATCGTGCCGACGAGGATGAATCGCGACGGATGGCTGAACGAGACGCCCTCGCGTTCGATGACGTTGACCCCCATCGCCGCCGCGTCCAGCAGCACGTCGACCAGGTGGTCGTCGAGCAGGTTGACCTCGTCTACATAAAGGATGTTGCGGTTCGCCTCGGCTAACACGCCTGGTTCGAAGCGCCGGGTGCCCGTGCGCAGCGCGGCCTCGATGTCGATCGTTCCGACGACGCGGTCCTCAGACGAGTTGATCGGGAGCTCAACAACGCGCATCCGCCGCTTGTGGTGTGGCAGGGTGCCCGCCGCCATCAGCTTGGCGCGGCAGTCGTCGCACAGCGCGTCGCGGTCTGACGGATCGCACCCGAAGTGGCAGCCCTCGACCACGTCGTGCTCAGGCAGCAGCCTGGCCAGCGCGCGGACTGCGGTCGACTTGCCGGTCCCCTTCTCGCCGCGGATGAGCACCCCGCCGATCGTCGGCACGATCGCGTTCAGGATCAGGGCCAGCTTCATCGAATCCTGGCCCACGATCGCGGTGAAAGGAAACGAGTGACGGTCGAGGGTGACGCTCACTACAAGAGGATAGGAGCGAGTGCCTCCCGAATCAGATCCAGGTCCCGATCTTTACGCGCCCAGGCCATCAGCTCCGGTTTCGCCTCGAAGCTCTGGCGAAGGAGCGGCAGCGCTTCGTCCGGCTTGCCCAGGCGGGCATAGACGCATGCAAGGTTGTAGCGCGACTCCGCAAGCTGCTCCGGTTTGGTGAAGAAGCTGCCTTCCACGTCGGACGCCCACCTGGCGGCCGTCATTGCCCGATTCTCGTCGCCGAGGTCCAGGTGCCACGACCATATATGGGTCCCGGCGTGACCGATCGCGCCGGGCACCGCCTCCCACACCTGGGACTCAGGCTGCCGGGGATGCGGTTTCGCGAGGTCCTCCGCCGATGACGCCTCGACCGCCTTCCGGAGCGCAGTCCAGGACTCGGCGGCGTCTGCCTGGACGTCCGCAGCAGGGCGATCTTTGACCTGGTCGTAGATGATCGCGTTCTGCACCCCATCGTCGTCCGGGACGGGCGGCGGAAGCTCGCTGCCGGTGCGCATCGCGTCCAGCGTCTGTGCGCTGCGCCAGCGCCACCAGGACAGGTGGGCAAGGTGATCCTTGGCGTTCCAGCGGCCGTCGGGGTTGGCGGGCTCATCGACGACGAACGCCTCCAGCTCCGCCTCTCGTTCGCGCCCCTGATCGATTGCGCGCAGCAGCTTTTCTTTCACGAGGCCTCGGTCGGAACCATCCCCTTCACCAGCTCGCGCTCCTGGAGGAGCTCCTCCGTCGTCTTTTTGATGCGGTTCCAGGCGTCGTCGTCGTGCTTGAGGTCGGGTACGACCTCCCAGCGCACGCCGTCCGACCGCACGGGGTAGCCGAACTGCAGCCCCTCGGGCACGTTGTACTCGCCGTGGCTGACCACGGCCAGGGAATGCCAGTCGCCCCATGGGGTCGGGTTGCGGATGCTCTGCACGGAGTCGATGACCGCGCTGGCCGCCGACCCGGCGGACGAGGCCCCTCGCGCTTCGATCACAGCGGCGCCGCGCTTCTGGACGGTTTCGATGAACTTGCCCTTGAGCCAGCCATGGTCCGAGATGACCTCGAAGACCGGCAGGCCGGCGATACGCGCGTTGGCCGCGTCAGGGTATTGGGTCGCGGAGTGGTTGCCCCAGATCGCCACGTTGGAGAGGGCCGCCACCGGGGCCTTCGCCTTCTTGGCGAGCTGGATGCGGGCGCGGTTCTCGTCCAGCCGCGTCATGGCGAACCAGCGCTCGGCCGGGATGTCGGGCGCGTTCAAGCGCGCGATGTAGCAGTTCGTGTTGCACGGGTTGCCGACGACGAGGATCCGCACGTCGCTGGAGGCGGTCTTAGCGATCGCCTTGCCCTGCGGTCCGAAGATCCCTCCGTTGACGGACAGCAGGTCGCCTCGCTCCATGCCCGCCTTGCGGGGCACCGAACCGACGAGCAGGGCCCAGTTCGCGCCCTCGAAAGCCTCCTCGGCCTTGCTGGTCAGCTCCATGCCGGCAAGCATGGGAAACGCGCAGTCGTCGAGCTCCATGGCAACGCCTTCCAGGGATTTCATGGCCGGCTCGATCTCGAGCATGCGGAGGACGATGGGCTGGTCGGCTCCGAACATCTGGCCCGACGCGATGCGGAAAATCAATGCGTAGCCGATCTGACCGGCCGCGCCGGTGACCGCGACCTGGATCGGCACCCGTCCCCCGCTCACATCCGAAATGCTAGTTGGCGGTCAGCCTCCACCGCAGGAGTGAGGCTCCGCCGCTGCCAACGCGTGAATCACCTGGGCAAACGCTGTTGAGGCGACGGCGATGAGCGCGACGGTGACGATGGCTGACGCCGCCAATGAGATGGTCAGTCGGATGGAGCTGCCCACCTGGTGTTAGGGACCGCCGCTCAGGCTGTAGCCGACGTAGGCGTTGCTGCCCGTCTCGACCCAGACGACCATGGTGCAGACATTCGTGTGGTATCTGGCGCGAATCTGGGCCGGCATCACGTTGGTAACGATCGGCCTGCCGGACGGCGCGGTGTCGACCTGTGTCAGTCCACGCTGCCCGCCCCTATCCAGGAAGGCGTCGACCTGGGCCAGCGTTTCGGTTTGCGGCTGGTCGGCTGGGTAATAGGTCCGTCCGCAGTATTCGACGCGGGGAGGGGCGCCGGCCGTGTCGAACGTCCCGAATACGAGCAGGTTGCGGAATGTGGTGGGGGCGACGGCGAAGATCGCGACTGTGACCGCTGCTGAAGCGAAGAGAAGGACGATTCTTAGGACGCGGCGCCCCATACATGAGGAACGCCGGCACCCTGAAATTCGTTACCTGAAGCCTTCCCCTTCCGGTTCGAAAAGGTCGTCGTCGGCCAGGCGCCGGGCGAAGCAGAGGAAGCCGGTGTGAGCGACCATCCGGTGCGATGGCCGCATGCTCCGCCCGCGGACCGTCCAGCCCCGCTGCAGGAGCTCGAACGCCTCCAGCATCCCAAAGCCGCGGAGCTCGCGGAGGCAGTCGAAAAAGCGCTGGACCTGGCTGACATTTGGGCAGTGGGCAAAGAGGATCCCTCCCGGGCGCAGCGCCGCCTTGGCGCCCGGCGCCGCCTGCCAGGGTTCGGAGAGATCGAGAAGGACGCGGTCCATCTCCCGCTCCTCAAAGCCGAGGTACGCGTCACCCAGCTTCAGGGTCAGGTTCGGGGGCAGCTCGCCCAGCGTGTCCACGATCCCCCGCTTGGCGGCCTCCAGGAACTCCTCCCGAGCCTCGTAGCTGATCACCTCGCCTTGTGGGCCCACCGCGCGAAGCGCAGCCAGCGTGAGGGCGCCGGTTCCGGTTCCGGCTTCGAGCACGCGCGCGCCCGGGTACAGGTCGGCGGCGATGAGGATCGCGCCCAGGTCCTTGGGGTAGATCGGCTGGGCCTGGCGGCGGCGGCCCGTGACCTGCTCCGCGAAGGTGGCCCGAACCGCCAGGAGGCGCGCGCCCATCTGGGTCGTGACCACAACGCCTTCCTGCCGTCCGATGAGATCGTCGTGGGGGATGAGCCCCGAGTGGAGCGAGTGGCGTTCGCCCGCCTTGAGCCGGACCCGGTGCCGCCGTCCGACCTTGTCGACCAGGAGGATCACCTCCCCCTCGGCCAGGACGCGGCTCACCCTGGTTTATGGGCGCGGATCAGGGCGTGCCAGTACGCGTGCCAGAGCTTGCCTTCCCGCCGCTCGGGGTGGAGCTGGACCCTCGCCTCGCCCTCTGCCGCCTCGATGAGCTCCGCTAGCTGGGCCGAGAGCTCAGGCCCGATGTTCTGGTTGCCCATCCAGTCCTCGTAATTCCAGTCGAGCTCGCGCGCCTCGGCCGCCTCGACCTCGAACCCTGCGTGCTCGAGCCTGGTCACCCACTCCTCGACCGTCAGCGATAGGACGTGAGACGGGTCGCGACGAACCTCGACCACGTGGAGCACGTCTCGGGCGGGAAGCGGCGGAGCGCAGTCGATGAAGATGCCGTCGCGATCCGGCTTCAAGACGCGGAACGCCTCGCCGATGAACGCGTCGACGTTTGCAAAGTGGTGCGGTGCGGCGCGCACCGAATAGATGTCGAACGTGTCGTCCTGGAATGGGAGCCGCTCCGCGTCGCCGATGACCCAGTCGACGTTGAGGATCTGTCTCTCGGCGGCGACCTTGCGCGCCTCGGCGAGCATCTCGCGGGTCAGGTCGAGGCCGATCACCCGGCGGACGTGCGGGGCGAGGGCGAAGGCGGTGTTCCCTGTGCCAGTGGCGACGTCCAGCACCAGGTCGCCTCTTTTCGGTTGGGCGAGGTCGACGACCTCCTGCAAGCGGGTCGAAGACGAGTGAAATGTCGACTTCGAATAGTTGGCTGCGACATCGCGGAAGCTGTCGCGTACGTCTGGCACGGGCTGAGATTACCCTAGGCTTCGAGTGACAACCACCAAGGCGACCGCGCGCTGGACGGGCCAGAAGGTCCGCTTCGAGATCGAATCCGAATCCGGGCACAAGGCCGAGATCGACGAGCCGCCTGTGTTCGGTGACGACTCCGCGATGCGGCCGACCGAGATGCTGCTCGGCGCGCTGGGCAGCTGCACCGGGCTCAACATGGTTTTGCTGCTCAAGAAGTTCAAGCAGCCGCTCCGCTCGCTCGAGGTCGAGGTCGAAGGCGAACGGGACGACGAGTGGCCGAAGGCCTTCAACAAGATCAAGCTGACCTTTCACTGCGGGTGGGAGGGCAAGACCGACAAGGAGCTCGTCGAGCGGGCTATCGACTGGGCGTGCAACCGCTACTGCCCGATCCACGCGACACTTTCCCGCGGCGTGGAGATCGAGCACCACCGCAAGGACTCGCACTAAGGGCATCGGATTGCGCCTCGTTGGCGCCACCGGGGCTGAATTCTTGGTGTCCACGCATACCGGTGGATACAACGAGGCGAAATTTTTGTAGCGCGACGGAGTTTCTCAAGCTCCGCATAGAATTAATCCCGTTCCTCGACAGCCTGCACGTTGGAGGCCGCTCCGGAAAGCTTGCTCGACACCTACGTCCCGATCCTGATCTTCGCCCTCATCGTGCTGGGGTTGATCGGGGCGTTGGTGACCCTGAGCTTCGTCCTCGGTCCCGCCAAGCCCTACAAACGCAAGCTCGCTCCGTACGAGTCGGGCATCATCCCCGAGGAGCCCGCGGTGCGGCGGCTTTCGGTCCGCTTCTACCTCACCGCGATGCTGTTCATCATCTTCGACGTCGAGGCCGTCTTCTTCTATCCGTGGGCGGTGCTTCTGCGCCAGCTCAAGTGGTTCGGCCTCATCGAGATGCTGGTCTTCATCGGCATCCTGCTGATCGCGCTGGCCCACATCTGGAAGAAGGGAGGGCTGGATTGGGAGTAGAGGCGCTCGCCGAGTCGCTCGGCCGGAACATCCTCACGACGACGCTCGGCAAGGTGGTCGGCTGGGGCCGCGGCAACTCGATCTGGCCGGCTCAGTTCGGCTTAGCGTGCTGCGCGATCGAGATGATCGCCACCGCCACCGCGGGCGTCGACATCGCGCGCTTCGGCTCCGAAGCGTTCCGCGCCTCGCCGCGGCAGTCGGACCTCATGATCGTCTCCGGGCGCGTCTCGCAGAAGATGGCGCCGATCCTGCGCACCGTTTACGACCAGATGCCCGAGCCGAAGTGGGTCATCTCGATGGGCGCCTGCGCCTCCACGGGTGGAATCTTCAACAACTACGCGCTGCTGCAGGGAGTCGACAAGATCGTGCCGGTCGACGTCTACATCCCGGGCTGTCCCCCGCGTCCCGAGGACCTCTTGAACGCTCTGATGATTTTGCAGGAGAGGATCAAGGCGCAGGGAATCCTGCCGCGACAGTGATTTCCGAATCGCTGATCGTCGAGGAAGGCGTCAGCGCCGGCGACCGTTGGGTCACCGTCGATGCCAGCAGCATTCGCGACGCTCTCGCCGAGCTCAAGAAGGATGGCTTCACGCTGCTTGTCTTCCTGACATGCGTCGATCACCTGGCCGACTCATCGCGCCAGTGGCCCGCGCGCTACGAGGTCGTCTACGAGCTCCGCAACCTCGAGAAGCCGGAGCAGATTCGCGTTCGCACGTTCATCGAGGGCGACCCGCCGCACATCGACTCCGTGCACGACCTGTTCCCGCCCGCGAACTGGGAGGAGCGCGAGACGTACGACATGTTCGGGATCGTCTTCAACGACCACCCGGACCTGAGCCGGATCCTGATGCCTGACGACTGGGTCGGCCACCCGCTGCGCCGCGACTATCCCGTAGGCGGCGAGGTGGTTGAGTTTTCCGAAGAGCATGAGACCTGGCAGACCCCTCCGGAGAAGGCATGACGGACACGATCGCTCAGGGCGTGACGGTCACCAAGACCGGCGATAGCGGCGCCTTCGGCGGCGAGCTGCTCACGGTCAACTTCGGCCCTCATCACCCGTCGACTCACGGCGTGCTCCGCCTCATCGTCGAGCTCGACGGCGAGCAGGTGCGCAGCCTGAAGCCCGTGATCGGCTACCTGCACACCGGAATCGAAAAGCAGATGGAGGCGCTGCGCTGGCAGCAGGGCGTAACGGTGACCGACCGCCACGACTACCTGTCGCCTCCCATCAACAACCTCGCCTATGCGCTCGCAGTTGAAAGGCTGATGGGCGTCGTGGTGCCGCCGCGCGCCGACGCCCTCCGCGTGATCATGTCCGAGCTCACGCGCCTGTCCTCGCACCTGGTCTGGATGGGGACGAGCGGGCTCGAGCTCGGCGCCATGAGCATGCTGATGTACTGCTTCCGGGAGCGGGACACGATCCTCGACATGAACGAGGAGATCTCGGGCTTCAGGATGCACACGTCTTACATCCGCCCGGGCGGGGTGATGGCGGACGCGACGCCTCGCTTCCTCGAGATGCTCGACCAGTTCATTTGCGACATGCCGGGCCATGTGGATGAGTACGAGAACCTGCTGACGAACAACCCGATCTGGCGGGCGCGGACGATCGGCATCGGCCGCCTGTCGGCGGAGGACGCGAAGGTGCTCGGCGCCACGGGTCCGATGCTTCGCGGCTCCGGTGTCGCCTGGGACCTGCGCAAGTCGATGCCGTACTCGGGCTACGAGAACTACGACTTCGAGATCGCGACCTCGGATATGTGCGACTGCTACGGCCGCTACCTCGTGCGGATCAAGGAGATGCGCGAGGCGGTGAAGATCCTGCGTCAGGCGCTGGACCGATTGCCCGATGGGCCGGTCAACGTCGACGACCGGAAGATGCTGCCTCCGCCCCGCGAGGAGCTCGAGACGTCGATGGAGGCGGTAATCCACCACTTCAAGCTCTTCACGGAGGGATATTCGGTGCCGCCCGGCGACGTGTACGTCGCAGTGGAGTCGGGCCGGGGCGAGAATGGGTGCTACGTCGTCAGCGATGGCACGCACAAGCCGCGGCGGGTGAAGTTTCGCTCCGCGTCCTTCGTCAACCTGCAGGCGCTGGAGCAGATGGCGCTCAACCACATGATCGCCGACATGGTCGCGATCATCGGCACCGCCGATACCGTACTCGGTGACTGCGACCGGTGAGCGCATTGTCCGCGCACGTGATCGAGGAGATCCGAGCCTTGCCGGCGAAATATCCGCAGTCCCGGTCGGCGGTGATGCCGGCGCTGGATCTCGCCCAGGAGGAGATCGGGCACCTGACGCCGGAGGCGATGACCGAGGTCGCGCATGCATTGCAGCTCGACCCCGGCTACGTCGAGGGCGTCGCGACCTTCTATTCCTTGTTTCACCTCGAGCCCGTCGGCAAGCATCGGTTCTACGTGTGCACGAACCTCAGCTGCATGCTGCGCGGCGCGAACGAGATCGTGGATCACGTCAGGCAAGGGATCGGGGTCGACGGGGCGGGGCAGGTTTCCTCGGACGGGCTGTTCAGCTACGAGGAGGTCGAGTGCCTCGGCGCTTGCGAGTACGCGCCGATGATGCGGCTCGACCACGAGTACCACTACGACCTAACTGCGGCGAAGATCGACTCACTGATTTCCGAACGACGATCTCCCGCGACTAAGCCAACTCCACGTCCCCACCCGCCGGCTGCGCCGGCGACCTCCCCGGCGAGCGGGGAGGTGAAGCCTCCAACTCCACGTCCCCACCCGCCGGCTGCGCCGGCGACCTCCCCGGCGAGCGGGGAGGTGAAGCTCAAGCGCGCTCCCGGGAAGAAGAGGAAGGTTGATGACTGAGCTTCGCGGGTCGTCTGGTGATGCTTCTCACCACGTTCTCACGCGGTGGTTTGGGACTCCTGATCTGCACCGACTCGAGACCTACGCGTCGAAAGCAGGCGGCTACACGGCTCTGCGCAAGGCAATGCTCGACATGGCGCCTGCCGATATCACCAACGAGGTGAAGACGTCTGGCCTGCGCGGGCGTGGTGGCGCCGGCTTCGCCACCGGGATCAAGTGGAGCTTCATCAACCGCGATGCACCGGGTCCGAAGTACGTGGTCGTCAACGCGGACGAATCGGAGCCGGGCACAGCGAAGGACCGCTACATCCTCGAGAACTCACCGCACATGGTCGTCGAAGGGATCCTGATCGCGGCCTATGCGGTCGGTGCAAACCAGGCCTGGGTCTATATCCGGGGCGAATATGACCGGCCCTACCAGATGCTCACCGAGGCGATCGAAGAGGCGCGGGCCAAGGGCTACATCGGCCCCAAGCCTTTCGGCAAGGACTATCCGCTCGACATCCGTCTCTACCGCGGCCACGGCGCGTACATATGCGGCGAGGAGACTGCTCTCCTCGAGTCCCTCGAAGGCAAACGGGCTCAGCCTCGATCACGTCCCCCATTCCCTGCCGTCAAGGGTGCGTGGGGCCGGCCGACGCTGCTCAACAACGTGGAGACCCTGGCCACGGTGCCCGCGATCCTCAACATGGGCGGCGCGGAATACGCCAAGCTCGGCACGGCCAAGTCACCAGGGACTCGACTGCTGACCGTCAGCGGCAACGTGCGCAAGCCAGGCGTCTATGAGGTCGAGCTCGGCAAGACTTTCCGCCACGTGATCATGGAGCTCGCCGGCGGTCCACCCGAAGGTCGGAAGGTGAAGGTCTTCTGGCCTGGCGGGTCATCCGCGCCGGTGCTCCCTGAATCGATGCTCGACACCACGACGGACATGGAAGCGTTGGCCGCCGCCCGCTCGATGGGCGGATCAGGCGGTGTGATCGTGATGGACGACACGCACTGCGTCGTCAAGGCTGCGCACCGACTCTTGAAGTTCTACGCCTACGAGTCGTGCGGCAAATGCACGCCGTGTCGGGTCGGCGGCGACTGGGCGGTGCGGACCTATGAGCGGATCCTGGCCGGTCAGGGTTCGCAAGTCGAGCTCGACATCCTGCAGCGCGTGTCGGACGGCTTGCAGAACGGCCGGTGCCTCTGCGGTCTCGGCGATTCCGCCGGCTGGGTGATCGACGGCACCCTGCGCCACTTCCGCGAGGAGTACGAAGACCACGCCCTCAGGCACGAATGCAACGTGGGAAAGGTCGCGGCCCATGCCTGACATCAATCTCACCATCGACGGACACAAGATTTCTGTGCCTGCCGGCACTCTCATCGTTGAGGCGGCCAAGACCGTTGGGATCGAGATCCCCGTGTTCTGCTACCACCACAAGCTCGATCCCGTCGGCGCGTGCCGCCTGTGCCTGGTCGACTTCTCACCCGGCCCGCCCCGGCCCCAGACCGCGTGCACCACGCCGGTGTCAGAGGGGATGGTCGTCCGCACGCAGAGCGCGATGGCGGTGCAGGCGCGCGCGGACATCCTCGAGTTTGAGCTGGCCAACCACCCGCTGGACTGCCCCGTATGCGACAAGGGCGGCGAGTGCCCGCTGCAGGACTTCACGTTCCGCCACGGGTACCCGACAAGCCGGATCGACGGCCCGCGTCTACATTTCAAGAAGCCCATCCCACTCTCGGAGAAGATCGCGCTCGACCGCGAGCGCTGCGTGCTCTGCTACCGCTGCACGCGCTACTACGACGAGGTCGCCTGGGAGCAGGAGCTGACGACCGACCAGCGCGGCGTTCAGTCCTACATCACGAGCCAGTTCGATCAGCCGCTGCAGTCGATCTTCAGCGGCAACATCATCGACCTGTGCCCTGTCGGCGCGCTCACGTCGCGGGTGTGGCGCTTCGAGTCGCGGCCGTGGGACATGACCAGCACCGCGACGATCTGCTCCAGGTGCGCGGTCGGCTGCAGCGTTACGCAGTGGCAGCGGCGCGGCCAGCTCGTCCGCGTCACGTCGCACGAGAACGACGACATCGACGAAGGATGGATCTGCGACCGCGGCCGATTCGACTACACCGACGTCAACGACCCCTTGCGGCTGCGCACGCCGTCGATCGGCGGCACAAGGTCCACCTGGGCGGCGGCCGTCAACGCAGTCGCGTCGGGCATCAAGGGCAAGGGTGCCAAGCTCGGCGTCTCGCTGCCCCAGGACATCACGAACGAAGAGGCCTTCCTATTCCGCCGCCTGCTGGACGGTCCCCTGAAAGGCGCGAAGGTCAAGATGCACGGCCGCACCGCCATCCCTGCTCCGGCCGGCGACACGATGCGGATCAGAGAGATAGATGACGCGCGCGTGATCGTCGTGGTCGCGTCGGATCTCGAAAACGACGTACCCATCATCGACCTCAGGGTCAAGAAGGCTGTCAGCAAGCGCGGAGCGAAGCTCATCGTGGTCTACCCCGACGGCGTGGACTTCGACCGCAACCCGAGCACCGTCCACATCCGCAACGCGAAAGGCCAGGCTGCGGCCGAAGTCCGCAAGCTCGCGTCGCACGACCTGCTGAAGAGCCCGGGAGGGTTCGTCGCGATCCTGTTCGGCGACGGCCACGGCAGCGAGGACATGGACGAGCTGGCTTCCGCTTGCGGCGACCTGGCAGGGAAGGTCGGTGGCAAGGAGATGCCGCTCTATCGCGCGACCAACGAGCGCGGCGCGCTCACGGCGGGAGTCGCCGGTTGGGACAGCCTGGACGGAGTGGAGGCGCTGCTCAGCTGGGGACCTCCGCCCACCGCCGGCGTCCCCGCCTCGGTGAAGTTCATCGCGGCGTGGGACCACCTGCCGCGCGCCGGCTATGAGAATGCGGTCGTGTTTCCGGCGGCGACTTTCGCCGAACGCCAGGGCAGCTACACCAACGTGGAGGGCACCGTGCAGTTCCTCCGCCCGCCGGTCGCGCTCCGCCAGCCGCTGATGGAAGGCTGGCAGGTGCTGTGCGAGCTCGGCACCGCGCTTGGCCTGCCGCTCGACTACGCCGGCATCTTCCCCATCCAGCGTGAGCTGGGGATCCAGGCGCCGGAGCCCGGTCCCGCCCCGACGCCGGTGCTTGTTGGACCGGCCCACCCGTGACGCAGCTCTACAACGACCCGATCGGGCACTGGGTCGTGGTCGTCGTGGCGATGGCCCTGCTGCTGTTCGTCGTGCTCACCGCGACCGCGTACACGGTGTGGTTCGAGCGCGTGGCTCTCGGCCGGATCCAGCGCCGGCCCGGCCCCAACCGTGTCGGCCCGTTCGGCTTGATGCAGCTCGCGGCCGACGGCATCAAGCTCGCGTTCAAGGAGAGCTTCGTCCCGGCGAAGACCGACAAGCTGATCTTCGTCATCGCCCCGGCGATCGGGGTCGCGGCCGCGTTTCTCGCGTGGACGGTGATACCGATCGGGCTCTGGTACAACGTCCAGTACTGGATCGCCGACGTCAATGTAGGGATCCTGGTCATCTTCGCCGTGAGCTCGCTCAACGTCTACGCGATCGTGCTCGGCGGCTACGCGTCGAACAACAAGTACTCGCTGCTCGGCGGCCTGCGCGCGTCGGCGCAGCTGATCAGCTACGAGATGGCGCTCGGCCTGTCGCTCGTCCCGACGTTCATGATCGTGGGCTCGCTCCGGCTGCGCGACATCGCGGAGTACACGGTCAGCTGGGGGCCGTACCACGGGCCGATCCCGCTGATCCTGCTCACCCCGATCGGCTTCCTGATCTACATCATCTCGGCCACGGCCGAGACCAACCGGACCCCGTTCGACCTTCCCGAGGCGGAACAGGAGCTGATCGGTGGCTTTCTCACCGAGTATTCGGGGCTCAAATTCACGATGTACTACCTCGCGGAGTACCTGAACGTGATCACCGTTTCGGCGCTCGCGACGCTGCTCTTCTTCGGCGGGTGGTACCTGTGGTTCGTGCCGCCGGTGTTCGCCTTCCTGATCAAGGTCGTGCTGATGCTGTTCCTATACATTTGGCTCCGCGCCACCTTCCCTCGCCTCCGCTACGACATGCTCATGCGGCTTGGCTGGAAGGTGCTGCTGCCACTGGCGATGGCAAACGTGATCGTGACCGCGATCATCCTGGTCGCGGTGCAAGGGTAGAGATGAGCGACGAAAAGCAAGATCGAACGTCCCCACCCGGCGGCCTTCAGCCGCCGACCTCCCCGGCGAGCGGGGAGGTGAAAGATCGAACGTCCCCACCCGGCGGCCTTCGGCCGCCGACCTCCCCGGCGAGCGGGAAGGTGAAGCCGAATGTCGCCGGTGACGTCGGCGCGCTGCTGAAAGGGCTCAGGACCACGCTCGGTGAGGCGATGAAGCCTCCGGTCACGCTCATGTATCCGGAGGACAAGACCCCGCGGTCGGAGCGGTATCGCGGCCGCCACTACCTGCGCCGGTATGACAACGGGCTCGAGCGGTGCATCGGGTGTGAGCTGTGCGCGGCCGCCTGTCCGGTGGGCTGCATCCTCGTCATCGCGGCGGAGAACACCGAGGAGAAACGCGTCTCGCCGGGTGAGCGCTACGCGAAGACCTACGAGATCAACATGCTGCGCTGCATCTTTTGCGGCTATTGCGAGGATGCATGCCCGGTGCAGGCCATCGTGCTGGGTCCGGAGTACGAGCTGTCAGACACCAGCCGCGAGAAGTTCATTTACACCAAGGAGAAGCTGCTCGAGCCACTGCCGCCCGACGTCGAAGCGCGACTGAACTCGAAGGAAAAGAAGTAGTTGGCGCTCGCCGTCTTCGTCGTCGCGGCGGCGATGGCCGTCCTGGGCGGCATTGGCGTCGTCGCTTTCCACCAGCCGATCCGCTCGGTCCTCAGCCTGGTTGTGGTGATGCTGGCGCTCTCGATCCTCTACCTGCTGCTGAGCGCGCAGTTCGTCTTCGCGGTGCAGATCATCGTGTACGCCGGCGCGGTGATGGTGCTGTTCCTCTTCGTCATCGCGCTCCTCGGGCCGGCGCGGGAGCTCGGCCGCGGACGGCTCCGCTTCCAGGGTTGGCTTTCCGCGCTGTTCGTGCTCGTCCTTCTCGGCCTGATGTGGGCGATGCTGCAGGGAGTCCAGTACCGGCAGCCGGACAAAGCGGACATGTCCTTCTTCGGCACCGTCCAGTCGATCGCCGTCGGCCTGTTCACCACCTATCTCTATCCATTTGAGCTCACCTCGATCCTGCTGCTCGTCGCCGCGATTGGCGCCATCTACCTCAGCCGGAAGCAGATCGACGACTTGTGAGCGCCATGAACATCGGCGGATCGCAGCTCGACGCGTCGTGGTTCCTGCTGCTCAGCGCAGTCCTCTTCGTGCTCGGCGCGGTGGGGGTCCTGGTGCGCCGCAACCCCCTTGTCATCCTGATCTCGATCGAGCTGATGCTCAACGCCGCCAACCTGACCCTGGTCACCTTTGCGCGCCAGCTGCAGAACCTCGACGGGCAGCTGTTCGCGCTGATGTCCATGACAGTGGCCGCGGCTGAGGCGGTGGTCGGGCTGGCGATCCTGGTCGACATCTTTCACACCCGCGACGTCGAAGACGTCGACGACCTGAGCGAGCTTAAAGGATGAGCAACCAGACGCTCGCGCTGCTGATCCTCCTCTTCCCAGTCGCGGGCGCGCTGCTGCTCGCGGGCCGCGGCTGGCGCTTGGCGCGCGCGTTCACCGTGATCGTCGGACCGGGCGTCGTCTGGGCCTCTTTCATCTGCACGCTGGCGCTGTTCTTCGGCAAGGCCTCGGGCGACTTCACGTACTGGACCTGGATCAAGAGCGGGACCTTCGAAGTCCCGTTCAACCTGCTGGTCGACAACCTGTCGATCTTCATGTGCCTGGTGATCACAGGGGTCGGCGGGCTGATCGTCACCTACTCCGTCGGCTACATGGAGCACGAGGACGGGCCGAGCTACGCCCGCTTTTTCACCTACATGGACATCTTCATCTTCTCGATGCTGATGCTCGTGCTGGCCGGGAACTTCGTGTTCCTGATCGTGGGCTGGGCGCTCGTCGGCCTCAGCTCCTACCTGCTGATCGGCTTCTGGTACCAGCGCCACTCCGCCGTGGTCGCCGCACGCAAGGCCTTCGTGATGAACGTGATCGGCGACGTCGGGATGATCCTCGGCACGTTCGTCCTGTTCTTGATCACTTACCGCACCACCTACAGCCAGGTGTTTGCGAATCTGCCGACCCAGGCGTGTTATCCGGGGCGCCCCTGCTTCGGTCCGTTCTACATCGAGCTGGCCGCGTTCCTGCTCCTTGTCGGCGCGGTCGCGAAGTCGGCCCAGCTGCCGCTCCATACATGGTTGCCCGACGCCATGGAAGGCCCGACGCCGGTCAGCGCGCTCATCCACGCCGCGACCATGGTCACCGCCGGCGTCTACCTCGTTGCTCGGATGCATCCGATCTATGACGTTGCCGTTTACGCGCATGGTGCCGTGGCGATCGTCGGCGCGGTCACCGCGCTGTTCGCCGCGACGATCGCCATCGTCCAGGTCGACATCAAGCGCGTGCTCGCCTACTCGACGATGAGTCAGATCGGCTACATGTTCCTGGCGGTCGGTATAGGCGCCTACTCGGCGGGGATGTTTCACCTCCTCTCACATGCCTTCTTCAAAGCCCTCCTGTTCATGGCCGCCGGCAACGTCATCCACGCAATGCACGACGAGCAGGACATGCGCAAGTACGGCGGTCTTTGGGGCCAGATGCGCCCCACGTCGGTGACGTTTCTCATCGGCTCGCTGTCGCTTGTGGGCGTGATTCCGCTGGTCGGCTTCTTCTCGAAGGAGCAGATCCTCGGCCTTGCCCTGTCCAAGCCCGGTGACTCGCTTTCACTGGCGGTGTGGGTCATTGGCGCCGCCACCGCGCTGCTGACCGGTTTCTATACCGGCCGCATGTGGTGGCTCGCCTTCTGGGGCAAGCCCTCGCCGCAGCGGCCTGTCGAGCATCCGCACGAAGCGCCGCCGGTGATGCTCATCCCGGTCGCGATTCTCGCGGTGCTTGCTGTCGTCGGCGGCTTCATCCAGACCCGGGCGCTCGGCATCGGCCCCTCGGCCGTGTCCGACTTTCTCTCCTCGGCCGTCGGTCCGCAGAAATGGGAGGAGAGCGCCGCCGTGGTCGGGATCGGGCTGCTCACGATGGTCCTGGCGGCCGGGCTGTTTGCCGCCGCCATGCGCATTCGTCCCTGGAGCGCGCGAGTTCCGTGGGCGCAGCGCCTGCTGGAGCGCAAGTACTACTTCGACGAGATCTACGACGCCGCCTTCGTCCGACCGATGGACAGGGTCGCCGGCTTTGCGCAGCGCGACATCGAAAAGCCGATCATCGACGGCGCCGTGATCGACACCGGCGCGGTGGCGCGAGCCGGCGCGGGCAGCCTGAGCCTCACGCAGAGCGGCTACTTCCGCAACTATGTCCTGGTCTTCGTGGGAGGCGCCCTGGTCGCGGCGGTGATCCTCCTCGTGAGGGCGAGCGCATGACGCTCACCGCGCTCTGGCTCTTACCGCTGATCGGCGGAGCCCTGGTCGCCTTCCTCCCGCCGGGGCTCGCCAAGTGGATGGGCGCCCTGGTCGCCGCGGTCACGCTGTTGATCGCCGGGTTCGTGGCGTTCAACTTCGCGCCGGGCTACCACGGCTTTCAGTTCACCGAGAAGCTCGAATGGATCCCACAGCTCAGCATCTTCTACCGCCTCGGGGTCGACGGCATCAGCCTGTGGCTCCTGGTCCTGAACGCCTTCCTGACCCTGATCGCCATCTTCGCCACGCCCGTGACCAAACGGACCGGCGGATTCGTCGGCCTGATGCTCGCCATGTCCGCCGGGCTGGCAGGCGTGTTCATGGCCACGGACCTCGTCCTCTTCTATGTGTTCTGGGAGGCGATGCTCATCCCAGCGTATTTCCTTCTCTGGCTGTACGGCGAGGGCTCAAGGCCTGGGTACGCCGCGTTGAAGTTCGTCCTCTACACGCTGGCGGGTTCGCTGCTGATGCTCGTCGGCGTGATCGGCGAGTACATCGTCACCGGCCGGCAGACATTCGACCTGGCGAAGCTGGTCACGCTGGCGCCGTCACCGTCGGTCCAGTTCGCGCTGTTCTTCGTCTTCGCCCTCGCGTTCGCGATCAAGACGCCGCTGTTCCCCTTCCACAGCTGGCTGCCCGACGCGTACAACGCGGCGCCGGTGCCGATGCTGATCACCTTCGCCGGCGTGATGGGCAAGGCCGGCGCCTACGGCTTCCTGCGCATCGCCGTGCCGCTGTTTCCGCAGCCGGTCGACTGGTGGGACTGGCGGTGGGTGATCCCGGTGCTGGCGGTCGCCGCGATCATCTGGGGCGCGCTGATGGCGCTGGTCCAGAACGACATGAAGATGCTCGTCTCCTATTCGAGCATCAGCCACATGGGCTTCATCGTGCTCGGCATCTTCGCGTTCAACATCCAGGGCCAGCAGGGCGCGGTCATCCAGATGGTCAACCACGGAATCATCATCGCCGCGCTGTTCCTGATCGTCGGCTGGATCGCCGACCGCGCCGGGACTCGTGACCGCTCCGCGATGGCGGGCCTGGCGCTGCGCATGCCTGTGATGGCAGGGGTATTTGGCGTGGTCACTTTCGCGGCGCTGGGGCTGCCGGGCCTGAACAGCTTCGTCGGCGAGTTCATGACCCTGCTCGGCGCGTGGGAGCGCGCTCCCCTCCTCGCCGTCTTCGGCGCCATCGGCCTCGTCCTGACGCCGGTGTACATGCTGCGGCTGTTCCAGGGCGCCATGCAGGGTGCACCGGCCGGACCAGTGCCGCGATCGGACATCTACGCGGGCCAGCTCACAGTGCTGGCTCCGCTGATCGCGCTCATGTTCGCCATCGGCCTGGACCCTGGCGTGCTGACCAACCTGATGACGTCGCTCGGCCAGACGGGACTCTACAAATGATTCCGCCAGGAACAGACCTCAGCTACTCGTGGACGCAGGCGCTGAATGACCTGGGCCAGATCTCGCCGATCGTCGCGGTCACGGGCTTCTTCCTGCTCGCGATCGTGACCGACCTGGTCCTGCCTCGGAGCCGGCGCGGCGGCGCCGTCGCGATGGTCGCGGTGGTCGGTTTCGCGTATTCGCTCGGCACGGTCCTTTACCGATGGGTCTACGCGACCGGCGGCTACGCCTATCACCGGTTTGCGACAGGCGACAACTTCGCGCTCTTCTTCGAGCTGCTGTTCGCGAGCCTCGGTATTCTCACCGTGGCGCTCTCGCACTCGTACCTCAAGCGGCGGGGATTGCTCGAGTCGGAGTTCCACATCCTGGTCATGGCCGCGGTGATCGGCATGATGGTCCTCGGGTCAGCGACATCGCTCGTCACAGTGTTCCTCGGACTCGAGCTGCTCTCGATCTCGCTTTACATAATGTGCGGCTTCGCGCGCGCCGATTTCCGGTCCCAGGAGGCGGCCGCGAAGTACTTGCTGGTCGGCGGATTCGCGAGCGCCTTCGTCCTGTACGGCATGGCCCTCATCTATGGAGGCGCGGGGACGACGGTGATCCCCGACATCGCGCAGCGCCTCGGATCTTCGAGTTCCGCCAACCCGCTGATCCTGCTCGGCATCCTGCTGATGGGAGTCGGCTTTGCGTTCAAGGTTTCCGCGGCGCCATTCCACATGTGGACGCCCGACGTGTACCAGGGCGCGCCGATCCCGGTCACCGCGTTCATGTCGGTCGGCACCAAGGCGGCCGCATTCGCGATGATCGTGCGGGTTTTCGCGGGCGGCCTTCCCCACCTCGCGCCGGAGTGGCAGACGCTGCTCGCATTCGTCGCGGCCACCAGCATGGTGGTGGGCAACCTGATGGCGATCACGCAGTCGAGCCTCAAGCGGCTGCTCGCCTACTCAGGCGTCGCGCAGGCCGGCTACGTGCTGATCGGCGTCATCGCGGGCGGCTCGGACGGCCTGCGGGCGGTCCTCTACTACCTGTTCGTCTACATGTTCATGAACTTCGGCGCGTTCGCGGTGCTGACCCTGCTGTCGGGGCGCGACGGCGACGCCGATTCGTTCGCCGACCTGGAGGGGCTGGGACGTCGCAACCCGGTGCTGGCGGTCGCGATGACGATCTTCATGCTCTCGCTCGCCGGTTTTCCGCCCTCGGTCGGATTCTTCGGGAAGCTGTTTCTCTTCACCGCGGGGGTGGGCGCCGGATACACGTGGCTTGTCGTGGTCGCGGTGTTGATGAGCGTCGTTTCGGTCTTCTACTACGTCAAGGTGCTGATCCCGGTGTGGTCGCCGTCGCCACGCGTCGAGCGGGTGCCGGCATCGCTCAGCAGCGCCGCCACGATCGTGTTGAGCGGCGCGGCGTCGATCCTGCTGGGGCTGTATCCGACGACGCTGCTCATCGCGGGCCAGCTGGGCGCGGGGCCGATCAACCCGCCCTAGCCTGATTCCCGCCCGCACCAGTTCGGACGAGCCCCTCCGGCGGCCTCTGGCCGCCACCTCCCCATAAATGGGGAGGAGCCACCTCCCTCAGCTTCGGAGTTTCGTCAGCGCGGCCGCCAGGCGGCGTTCTCGCGTCTCGGGTTTTTTCGCTTCCTCCAGGCTGCGTGCGATCTCCTTCTTGTCGGTGAATGAGAGCTTCGCCCACGCCGCTCCTGCCCGTTTGTCGCGCGCGAGCGCTTTGGCCAGGTCGGCCGGCGGCTCGACCGTGCGAGGCGCGGTGTCGATCTCGAGCTCGACGTTGATCGCATCACCGTGCTTCAGGCCCTCGGCCTGCTGGATCGCCTTCAGCACGCCAAGCACGTAGCTTCTGTCGCCGGCCGGCATCAGCGATCCCCGGTAGGCGTGGCCCGCGAGCACCGCCTGGATCTTGGGCCGGCCCTTCAAGCCCAGTGAATGAATGACCTCGCTCGGAACCTCGATGTAGGTACCCGGGCCGGTCGGGTCAGCCTTCAGGACCGCCTTGAACTTGACCATCGACCCGGATTATGTGGGGATCGGCGAGCCCTTGGGAAACGGGCGCGGATACGGAGCCGGTCGGAATGTGGTGAAGGAAGGGTCGAATGTCCTGCCGAAAATCTGGTTGGCGCTTGCGCCGAGGGAGCTCGCGGCGGCATTCAGCGCGTCAGGCCGGAGCGAGGCGCCGTCCCACGTGCCCGTGTCCAGCCGCTTCACCAGCACCTGGAACGCGGCTACCGTCTCGGCAGCAGTGAACGCGCAGTGGCCGGCGCGGTGGACGAAAACCTGGCGCAGCATGTCCTGCCTCTTCGCGCCATCGACGACCTGCGCGTAAGCGGACTCGTTGGGCGGGATGACCAGTCCGTCGCCGGTCCCATGCATGGAGAGCATCGGAACCGCAAGGTTTCCGTCGAAGCTGATGTAGCGATCGAGGTAAGCAGCCGCCGCCGGATCGGCCTTGATCGTCGCGCCGGCGTCCAGGGCGCGGATGTCGGCGTTGACGTCGAGACTGGCCTGAGTGTAGAGCGCAGCCACCTCGTCCCGGCCTGGTGAGGCGAGCAGCTGGCGGCCATAGTCGACGCCCGAGTTCCACGACGGGTTGCCGCCCGCGCGCTGCTCAATGTCGGTGCGGTACTGAAAGGCGAAAGGAAAGTCGACCCGCGATTCCCACATGGCCTGAGCCTGCGCTTGACCGCCGAAGTCCGTGGCCGCGGGCTCGGGCTGGGTCGGATCGAACCAACCAGGCAGGTCGATCAACGCGCCGACCATGGCGAGCCTCGCTCGGCCCTGGGGCGTCGCAACCGCGGCGTTGAAGATCTGCTCTGCGAGCTGCAGGTTGGCGGCGCCATCGGTGATGTGTACCAGCTGCAGCGCTGAGCTCGGAGCGAGCAGCGTCTTGAACGCGTACGCGGCGTCGAGCTCGGTGTTCCACGTCGCGATGCCGCCGGCGAGCACGCCGCACAGGGGCATCGCCGCCGCGAAGCGGTCGGGGTAGAGCTGGACGAGGCCGGCCGTGATGATTCCTCCGAGCGACACGCCCCACGCGATCACGCGCTTCGGTTTCCCGACGCGCTTGGTGAAGTAGTCGAGTAGCGCGATCTGGTCCTTGAACGCATCCTCGAGGGCCCAGCCGCTGGAGCTGTACGCCGACCCGGCTGCCGCGTAGCTGTTGTTGTGCAGCCAGTCGCTCGCCTCAGCGCTCGGTGCCGCCTGCGCCTGGCCCACGCTGCCTGGCGCGACATAGCCGTGGCTGTACAGAAACAGGGTGCCGTTCCAGTGGGCGGGCACGTCGATTCGATAGGCCGCCGCGCCGATGGTGCCGGTGAACGTATGTGGGTCGGACTCCTGGTTGGTCACCGTGTTCTGCGAGCACGCGATCGCCATGACGAGCGCCAGCAGAAAAGCTGTTCGCGCGCTCAGATGTTGGACCGGCCCTGGGCTCCGTCGACCGCTATGGAGGCGCCGTTGAGAAGGCTCGCCTGCTTCGAGCAGACAAACGCGACCACGGCTGCGACCTCATCGACGGTGCCGAAGCGTCCCAGGGGCATCTCGTGGCGGACGAATTCCGCGATGCCCTCTGGGTCTGCCTGCTGGCGCCGGTGCCAGCCGCCGCCTTCCCACAAGATCGATCCGGGCGCGACGCCGTTGACGGTGACACCGCTGGCCGCGACCTCGCGCGCGAGAGACTTGACCAGGCTTTGCTCCGCCGCTTTGGCTGCGTTGTACGCGGGGGCGCCGCCAGACTCCCGGCCGTAGACCGAGGTGATGATCACCACGCGGCCCCAGCGTCGCTCGAGCATCCCGGGCAGGACGAGCTGCGTCATGCGCGTGCTGACCACGACGTTGCCTTCGAACGCGGCCTGGAGCTCCTTCGGTCCCGTGTCCTTCCATGAAGCGCCCGCGCGCGCTCCGAAGTTGTTGACCAGGATGTCGATCGGCCCGAGCGCCTCCTCTGTCGCGGCCACGGCGCGCTTGCACCCTCCCTCGGTCAGCACGTCCGCGGCGATTCCGATGCCGCCGATGGACTCGGCCACACGCTTGACGTCGGCCTCGGTCCGGGCCACGACCGAGACGCGAGCGCCTTCGCGCGCCAGGCCCTGCGCGATGCCGAGGCCGATGCCTCTGGTCGCCGCCGTGACCAGCGCTACCTTGCCCTCGATGCCGAAGTCCATGCTTCGCGCATCCTAATGAGGTGATGCCGCCCGCCGCGATCAACGAAGGCCCGCCCGTCGCCCCGCGTCCGTCGGCCACGGTGCTGCTGGTTCGGGGTGATGATCCGTGGGAACTGCTGATGGTGCACCGGCCTGGCGGGGCGGATTTTGCGCCCGGGGCATATGTGTTTCCCGGTGGGACAGTGCATTCGGACGATCTGATGTTTGAGGACGAGCTGCGTGCTGCCGCGGTGCGTGAGCTGTTCGAGGAGGCGGGCATCCTGCTCGCCCAGGGTGCTCGCGACCCGGAGTGCGCGAAAGTCCGAGAGCTGGTCGAGGGCGGTGCGCCGTTTGGGCGGGCGCTGGGGGAGCTGGGTCTGAAGCCGGACTTCGAGGGGCTGGCGATGTTCGCGCGCTGGGTCACGCCCGCGCAGCTACGCCGGCGGTTCGATGCTCGGTTCTATCTCGCCCGCATGCCGAAGGGTCAAACGGTCCGGCCTCAGCCAGGGGAGGTCACGGACTGGCTGTGGATCGCGCCTTCGAGAGCGCTGTCGAGCCCGAAGATCACCCTTGTTTACGCGACGCGTGTCGTGCTCGAGTCAGTGGCGGACGCGCCCGACGCTGCGACGCTTTTCGCTCGCGCGGCTGAGTTGAAAGACATCCCGATCGTCGAGCCCCGCATCGTCCAGACCGCGAGCGGCTGGGAGATAGTGCGCGACTAGAGATTCCGCCTCGGTGGATCCAACGGTGTGTTTGCCGGCCACAAATTGCGCCTCGCTGGATACAACGGCGCGTCTGGCGCGCTCGTGGCGCCGGGGTTGGCTAGCGCCACTGGTCGCGCCACTGGTTGTAGTGGATCACTTCCACTCCTCCCTGGCGCAGGGTGTCGAGGCCTGCCGGGTCGCGGTACGCCTCCCTGTAATAGACGCGCGCGACGTTGGCGTTGATCGCCATCTTGGCGCACATCACGCAGGGTGATGCGCTGACGAACATCACCTTGCCCGGCAGCTGCGCGCCGGCCTTGATCAACGCGTTCTGCTCCGAATGGAGGCAGCCGCAGGCCCCGGGCGTGACGGCGTCGCAGCGGTTCGGCAGCCCGCGGGCGTTGCCGTTGTAGCCGATCCCGAGCACCTGGGTCAGGTCCGCGGTCGTGATCACGGTGCCAACTTGCAGGCGGGCGCAGGTAGAGCGCTTGGCGAGCTCTTCCGCCATGCGCATGTAGACCTCTTCGAGAGGGATCCGGTCGGGCGCCTGCCCGGGTTCCGGAAGGGGATGAATCTCGGCCATCGGGCTCATGTTAACGGGCTTGTTTATACCCTTTGTTCGGGGCTACAATGCGCAAGATGTCGGTGCTCGAACTGTTGTTCGCGCTGCTCCTGGTATGCCTCGTGGCCGGGGTGGGGTTCGTCGGGGCGCTGGCCTGGGGCCTGCTCCGCCGCGCCGAGGGCAACGCCCGCGACGTCGCGGAGCTCAAAAGCCGGCTCGAGTCGGGCGGCCAGACGGAGGAATCGCGGGCCGCGGAGCTCCGGGAGCGGCTGTCCCACACCCAGGCTGTGGTCGAAGGCCTGCGCTCCGCCCTGACGGCGCGCCAGCCGATCGAGGAGGAGGCGCGGGCGAGCCTGCGCCGGCTGGAGAGCGTCATCGCCGGCAGCTCGAGCCGCGGCGCGGCTGGCGAGAACATCCTGGAGGAGGCCCTGCGCCACCTGCCGCCCGAGATGCTGCAGCGCAACGTCTGGGTCGGCGGCAAGGTGGTCGAGCTGGCGCTTCGCCTCCCCGGTGGCAAGCTCCTGCCGATGGACTCCAAGTGGGTGTCCAGCGTCGCCCTGGAGCAGCTGGCCGACACGGGGCTCGACGCGACTCGGCGCGCCCAGCTGACCGGCCAGGTGGAACGGGAGGTCGAGCGGCGGGTCCGCGAGGTCAGCCAGTATATCGACCCTGCCACCACGTCGCCGTTCGCCCTTGCGGTCATCCCCGACGCCGCCTATGACGTGTGCCGGAGCGCGATCGTCGGCGCCCACAAGCGCCACGTGATGGTGGTCGGGTACGCGATGGCCCTCCCCTACCTCCTGACCCTCTACCAGCTCCACCTGCAGTTCGCTCGCACGGTGGACACCGAGAAGCTGCAGTCCGCCCTGATCGACATCGAGCGCCAGGTCGACGTCCTGGAGGGGATCCTGGAGAACAGGGTCCAGCGCTCCCTCACGATGCTGCAGAACGCCTACACGGAGGGCAAGCAGGCCTCGGCCAAGGTGCGGGCCTCGGTCCAGTCGGTTCAAATCACTGAGGGACAACCTGTGGACAGCCTTTCCACAGCTTCCACAGGGGCCGGGGAAATCGGCCGGGGCGCCGGTAGCCCGGAGCTTTCCACAGAGACCCTCCACCTGGCGCTTCTCGACTCGGCCCAGTAGGTCTGGTTTTGTCACCTTTCCCCCAGCGTATACCCACCCTGTGCCCAACTCATCCTCAGGGATATCCACAGGTAATCCACCTACATGTAGGGGGTAACGGGCTTTCGAAGCCAAATATGTTGTGTTCAGGCCTTGACAAGCCCAAAAGCCGGTCGTATAGTCGGCTTCGTTACATCGAGGCCCTGGGGCATAAGTGGCGGGCATGCTCTGGGGCCTCTTGCATCCCCAAACTAAACAAGTTCAACGTCACAGAAAACGTCCAAGCAAAGCGGTTCGAATACACCCTCTCCGGGGATGATTTAAGGAGGCGCTCCTAACCAGATGGCCAAGAACCTCGCCGACCTCACAGGAACCCGACCCGCCAAGAACGGGAACGGACATGGAAGCAAAGCCAAGGGACTCCACTTCGGCCGTTTCTTCACGCCTCCGGGCAGCCACGCCTTCGACCTGGTGGAGTGGGAGCACAGGACCGCTTCGATCACCGGCGAGAAGGGCCAGGTCATCTTCGAGCAGAAGGACGTAGAGGTCCCCCGCTCGTGGTCGCAGCTGGCGATCAACGTCGTCGCCCAGAAATACTTCCGAGGCAGCCCGGGCAGCCCCGAGCGCGAGACGAGCGTCCGCCAGATCATCGACCGGGTCGTCGACACGATCGCGAAGTGGGGCCGCGAGGGCGGCTACTTCGCGACCGAAGAGGACGCCGAGAACTGGGCTCAAGAGCTGCGCTACCTGCTGGTCACCCAGCAGGCGTCATTCAACAGCCCGGTCTGGTTCAACATCGGCATCCCGAGTCGCTCGCAGCAGGCTTCCGCGTGCTTCATCAACTCGGTCCAGGACTCGATGGAGTCGATTCTCGAGCTCGTCAAGACCGAGGGCATGCTGTTCAAGTTCGGCAGCGGCACCGGGACCAACCTGTCCGTCCTGCGCTCGTCCAAGGAGCAGCTCTCGGGCGGCGGCACGGCGTCAGGCCCGGTCTCGTTCATGAAGGGCTACGACTCCTTCGCCGGCTCGATCAAGTCCGGCGGCACAACCAGGCGCGCGGCCAAGATGGTCATCCTCAACGCCGACCACCCCGACGTCCTCGACTTCATCCGCTCGAAGGCGGAGGAAGAGAAGAAGGCTTGGGCGCTGATCGAGGCCGGCTACAACGTGGGCTTCAACGTGCCCGGCGGCGCGTACGACTCGGTCCAGTTCCAGAACGCCAACCACTCGGTCCGCGTGACCGATGACTTCATGCGCGCCGTGCTCGACGACAAAGAGTGGAAGACGAAGGCGGTCGTGGACGGCCGAACGATCGAGACCTACAAGGCGCGAGACATGTGGCGAGAGATCGCCGACGCTGCGTGGATCTGCGGCGACCCCGGCCTCCAGTTCGACACCACGATCCAGGACTGGAACGTCGTGCCGAACACTGGCCGGATCAATGCCACCAACCCCTGCTCCGAGTTCGTGTTCCTCGATGACACGGCCTGCAACCTGCTGTCCCTGAACCTGATGAAGTTCCAGAACGAGGTCGGAAAGTTCGACGTCGGACGTTTCCAGCACGCGGTCGACGTTTGCTTCACCGGGCAGGAGATCCTGGTCTCCAACGCCTCCTACCCCACTCCCGCGATCGGCAAGAACTCAGAGGCGCTGCGCCCGCTCGGCCTCGGCTACGCCAACATCGGCGCGCTGCTGATGTCGATGGGCCTGGCCTACGACTCGGATGAGGGCCGGCGCTTCGCGGGCGCGATCACGTCGATCATGACCGGGCGCGCGTTCGCCCAGTCCGCGCGAATGGCCCAGGTCAAGGGCCCGTTCAGCGAGTACTCCAAGAACCGCGAGCCGATGCTCCGGGTCATGGAGAAGCACCGCACTGCGGCCTACCAGCTCTCCACCTCGCAGGAGGCCGCTGAGGTCGTGACCGCCGCACAGGCGACCTGGGACGATGCCGTCAAGCTCGGCCGCGCCCACGGCTACCGCAACGCGCAGGCGACCGTGCTCGCTCCCACGGGAACGATCGGCCTGATGATGGACTGCGACACCACGGGCATCGAGCCCGACCTGGCGCTGGTTAAGTACAAGAAGCTGGTCGGCGGCGGCCTGCTGAAGATCGTCAACACGACCGTGCCGGCCGCGCTGCGCAAGCTCGGCTACGACGAGATCAAGGTCAAAGAGATCGTCGAGTACATCGATGAGAACGACACCATCGAGGGCGCGCCGCACCTGCAGGACGAGCACCTCAAGGTCTTCGACTGCGCGTTCAAGCCGGTCAAGGGGACGCGCTCCATCGCGCCGATGGGTCACGTCCGGATGATGGCCGCGGTGCAGCCGTTCATCTCGGGCTCGATGTCCAAGACGGTCAACCTTCCAACCGACGCGACGGTCGATGACATCCAGCAGACGTACGTCGAGTCGTGGAAGCTCGGCCTCAAGTGCATCGCGATCTACCGCGACGGATGCAAGCGCTCACAGCCGCTGTCGACGTCGATGGACAAGGAGAAGGCCGCTCCGCAGGATGTCGAGTACCGGGCGGTCCGGCGCAAGCTCTCTGACGAGCGCAAGGCTGTCACCCACAAGTTCGACATCGCCGGCCACGAGGGCTACCTCACGGTCGGGCTGTACGAGGACGGCATGCCGGGCGAGCTGTTCGTGACCATGGCCAAGGAAGGCTCGACGATCTCGGGCCTGATGGACGCCTTCGCGACGCAGACGTCGTACGCGCTGCAGTTCGGCGTCCCGCTCAAGTTCATGGTCGACAAGTTCAGCCATATGCGCTTCGAGCCGTCGGGCTTCACCAAGAACCGGGAGATCCCGATCGCCAAGTCGATCGTGGACTACATCTTCCGGTGGATGGCGAGCCACTTCCTCCCGGTCGAGGACCAGGATGAGGCGGGCGTGATTCGCCGCGACGACGCGCCTGCGGTGGTCGGCGAGCCCAAGGCGCCGGCGCGAAGCGCCGACCAATCAACAGTCACTGAGTTCAAGGTCATCGCCTCCTCCGCGCCGAAGACGATCGGCGGCACAGCGGCGCAGAAGATCACGTTCGTCAACACGGGCGACGCGCCCGCGTGTGCGGACTGCGGCGCGATCACGGTGCGCTCAGGGTCTTGCTACAAGTGCCTGAACTGCGGAGCAACGACGGGCTGCAGCTGAGCTAGCTTCGACCTCTCCAAGGCCGGCCTAACCCGCCGGCCTTTTCATTTCTCGCGCCGTAGGCCGAGCGCCCGGAAATTCGGTGCTTTTTGCGCAAAACGGGCGGATCCAAATGCCGGCGGCCCCACCCGGCGGCTTCGCCGCCGGCCTCCCCGGCGAGTGGGGAGGTGAAGCTACTCGAACTTGACTTCGATCAGGGGGCTGTACTGGACCATCCGATCCAGGTCGTCGCGCTTCCAGGCGCGGGCGATGTGCGGCAGGATGGCGCGGCGCTCGGTTTCGTCGTCGATGATGCGGGCGGTCGCCGGTAGGTCGGCTCGGGTTTTCCCTTTCAGGTGGAAGGTCAGGTGCGGATTCGCCTCGAGGTTGAGCAGCCAGCGGCGCTTCCTCGGGTAGGGCGTGCCGCTGATGTAGATCCGGCCGTCGATGTTGTGAAACACGATCTCGAGCCGGCGCGGCTCGCCGCTTCGGCGGCCGGTGGTCGTGATGTCGATCGTGTGCCCGCGCTCCAGCGCGGCGTTGATTGCGCCCTGGGTAGCAGCCATGTCAACGCCTGATATCAGTCGGCCCCAGCCTCTATTCCGTCTCGCAGGTCGGCCAGGGACCGGCGCTGCAGGCCGTCGTGGTCGAAATTGTCGGAGGATAGCCAGGCCTCGAAGGCTGCTCGGCGGGCCGGCCACTCCCCGTCGATGATCGAGTACCACGCGGTGTCCCGGTTCCGGTCCTTGACCACCATGTGCTGACGGAACACGCCCTCGAACGTGAAGCCAAACCGCTCGGCGGCTCGGCGCGACGGGAGGTTCGCGGCGTTGCATTTCCACTCCAGGCGGCGATAGCCAAGAGCGTCGAAGGCGTGGCGGGACCAGAGGTAGATCGCCTCCGTGGCGTGTCGCGTCCGCTGGAGCAACGGCGAGAACAGGAGGTGACCGATCTCGATCACCCCGTGCTGCGGTGACATGCGTAGGTAGCTGCCCACGCCCTTCGCCACGTCAGTGGCGTGATCCACGATCGCGTAGAAGAGCGGGTCGGTGGACGCTGCACAATCTGCAAGCCACGCGCCAAATGCGGGCTCGCTGTCAAAGGGACCATAGGGCAGGTAGTGCCACAGCTCGTCAGCTCCCACGACCGCGGAGTAGATCTGATTCGCGTGGCGGCTCGGGTCGAGCGGCTCCAGCCTTACCGCCTCACCTACGATCGGTTTCCGGTCAGGCAGCTGCGCCAGTGTCCAATTGAGCATGCCCACGGGCCAGTATTCTGCCGCCCGCGGAGGACGCCGCGCCGGGTAGCCCGCTCCGTTCAGGCGTTCGCCGCTTGAAGGAGGTGTCCATGCGATTTTTTGGCGCCCTCGCGGTCCTCATCGGCATCTTCATGTTCTCGAGCCCGGTGGCTGAAGCTTCGAGCCTTCCTGTGACGGTGAACGGCAAGCACGTCATGTGGGGCAAGGGGCAGGGCTATCCCTCGGCGGCGCAGATCGCGCCTAACAACCTGATCTATCACGGCGGCCTGGTCGAGACGACGCCGTCGGTCTACCTCGTCTACTGGGGCACCGAGTGGCAGCAGGGCTTCTCCTTCACGGCCGGCTCCTTCACCTATACCAACTCGACCGTGCAGAAGTATGTGAACTCGTTCTTCACCAACGTCGGCGGCAGCCCCTGGGCGGGCGTGCAGACTCAGTACTGCCAGAACATCGCGCTCGCCAGCTTCTCGTGCGCGGGACAGGCTGGCGCTCAGTTCGTCACCAACCCATCCGGGCAGCTGAAGGGCACCTGGACCGACCCTTCACCGGTGCCGGCGGAGATCCTGAGCACCGGCCTCGCCGCGAACGCGACCAATGACCCGATCGAGACCGAAGCCGTCGCGGCGGCAGCGCACTTTGGATACGACGTCAACGCGACCTATTTCATCCTGACGCCGCCAGGTCACGGAGCCATCGCCTACGGTTCGGTCTACTGCGCGTACCACTCCGAGACGGCGCATACGACCGGCCACGGCGTGAGGTACGCATTCATGCCTTACGTCCCTGAGCAGGGCGGCGGCTGCGGGCAGAACTCCGTCAACCAGAACGACGCGTTCGGCCATGGCTACCTCGACGGCTACAGCATCGTCGCGGGCCATGAGTACGCCGAAGCCGTGACCGATCCGGGCAACCAGATGGGCAACCAGGACGGCTGGAACGACGCCACGGGCAGCGAGAACGGCGACAAGTGCGCCTGGACCGGGCTGCAGAACATCTCGCTGGGCGGCAACAGCTACGCGGTGCAGCCCTTGTGGAGCAACGAGGCGGCGGGCGGCGCCGGCGCGTGCGCAGTCACTCGCTGACGGGCGCGCTGGTTCGCTGATCACGCCACTCTCCCCGCCCCTCTCCCCTTTGGGGAGAGGGAGGACCTATTTGGCGCCTGTTACTCCTCCGTCGATGATCAGGCCTGAGGCCATTACGAATCGCGATTCGTCCGAGGCCAGGTAGAGCGCGGCGCCGGCCACGTCCTCTGGCCGGCCGAGGTCGTTGCTCAGCTGGCGCTTTCGGATCGAGGCCATCCCCTCCTCCGGGTCCGCGTACGAGTCCTTCAGGTAGCGCTCGACGAACGGGGTGAGGATCGTGCCGGGGAGCAGCGCGTTGACCCTGATCCCGTGCTGGGCCAGGTCCACCTGCATCGATTTTGTCATCGAAAGCACCGCACCTTTCGAGGCGGCGTAGGAGACGCGCCGCGCCAGCCCGATCTCGGCGATGCAGGACGACATGTTGATGATGGAGCCGGCCTTCCGCCCGATCATGTAGGGCACTATCGCGCGGCTCATCAGGTAGACGCCGCGAACGTTGACGCGCATGACGCGGTCGAACAAGTCGGGCTCGGTCTCGACCACGTCTCCCACGCCGGCAATGCCCGCGTTGTTGAAGAGGACGTCGATACGGCCTTCTCGGTCGAACACCTTTTTCGCGAACGCCACGGTCTGTGCTTCGTCCGTCACGTCGAGCTGCTCCGCAATCGCCGCGTGTCCGATCGCGGCGACGGTCTCCCCCGCTCCCTTGAGGTCCACGTCGGCCACCACGACTCTCGCGCCCTCAGACGCGAAGAGCAGCGCGCTGGCGCGTCCGATGCCCGAGCCCGCCCCGGTGATCACGCAGACCTTGCCCTCGAGGCGACCCATCGCTTTAGGCGCGCTCGGTGCCGATCAGCTTGGCCAGGCCCAGGGCGATCAGGATGATCGCGCCGTCCACCGCGTCGATCCACGTCGAGCTGATGTTGGACAGGGTCAGGATGTTGGTGACGAGCGCGAGCAGGATGACCCCGGTCAACGCGCCCACCACTCGACCGCGCCCTCCTTCCAGCGAGATGCCGCCGATCACCGCGGCCGCGAAGACCCCGAAGATCAGGTTCGAACCCTGGCCCGCGGTTACCGCGGTCACGCGACCCGCCTGCATCAACCCACCCACCGCGGCCAGGACGCTGGCCACAATGAAGACTCCGATACGGATGCGGTCCACCTGGATCCCGGCAGCCCTTGCCGCCTCGAGGTTGCCTCCGATCGCATACATCGCGCGACCGATGCGGTGATACCGGAGGAAGAGCGCGGCGACGGCAAATGTCGCGACCGTGATCCAGACGGCGACCGGGACACCGAACCACGATTCAGCCCCGAGGTAGATGTACGCCTCTGGCAGGTTGTACACGGTCTGCCCGCCCAGCCAGCCGAGCTGCAGGCCGGTCAAGAGGATGCTCATGGCGAGCGTGAAGATGAAGGCGTTGAAGTTCGCCTTGATGACGAGGAATCCGTTGAAGGTCCCGACGGCGAGCCCAACCAGGAGGACCACCAGCAAGCCGAGCCAGGGATTCCATTCCGTGCCAAGGCCCTGGCTCGCCTTCGGGGCGATCAGCCACGCCCCCAGCAGCGGCGCCAGGCCGAAGGTGCCCTGCAGCGAGATGTCGAACTTGCCCGTGAGGAGGATCAGGGACTCGGCGACTACAACCATGCCCAGCGCTGCGCCTCCCTCCGCGACGTTGATGAGGTTGGAGGTGGTGAAGAACACCGGGTTGACGAGCGACCCGGCGATCATCATCACCACGATCACCGGGACTAGCGTCAGCTCGCGAAACCAGTTCAGCACCACGAGCCGGATGTCGCGCTTCGGCATCGCACGCGGCGGCGCCGGCGTTCGCTCGGCCGCTCGTTCGGCCGTCAAACCGCGACCTCGAGGCCTTCGACGGCGGAGATCAGCTGCTGGCGGTCCCATGGCGCGCGATCGAACTGCGCCGTGACGTGGCCGCGCACCATCACGACCAGTCTCGTGCAGATTCGCAAGTCGTCGAAGTCGTCCGAAACGAGGAGAACTGCAACTCCCTCGTCGCGGGCGCGTGCGAGCGCATCCAGCAAAAGCTCCTTTGACGCCACGTCGACGCCGACGGTCGGGTTGACCGCGACCAGCACTGAAGGTTTTGACGCCAGGGCGCGCCCGACCACGACCTTCTGCTGGTTGCCACCGCTGAGGCTCGACACAGGCTGGTCAAGGCTGCGGGCCACGATCTGCAGGACCTGTGCTTCCTCCTGCGCGATCTGTGTGCGCCGTCGAGACGAGACGATGCCGAATCGCCGGGCCAGACGGTCCAGCACCGCATGCGTGAGATTTTCATCTACCCCGAGCTGCGGCGAGAAGCCGCGCGCATGCCGGTCCTGAGGCACGTAGCCGACACCGCGCCGCAGCGTCGCGTGGACGCTGCCCACAGGGACCGCTGATCCGTCGATGGCGATCGACCCCCGCCGCCGCTTGATCAGACCGACCACCGCGTCCGCCACCGTCGCGGTACCCGAGCCACGAAGACCCACCAGCCCGACGCACTCGCCGGCGCGGACCGAAAGGTCGACGTCGATCACCGAACCGCCTCGCGATCCGACGGTCAGCTGCTTGACCTCGAGCTTAGTGCCGCCCAACGAATCGACCCGAACCGCCTCGATCTCGGTGGCGCGTCGCGGAGGCGCACTGCCGACCATCGCCGCGATGAGATTCGCCTGGCTGATGTCGCCGACGCGTCCGCTGAGGACCAGCTCGCCATCGCGCAGCACGCTGACGCGCTGACAGATCTCATAGATCTCCTCGAGGTGGTGCGAGATGTACAGCACGCCAACGCCGCCTTCCCGCAGCCGCCGCACGCGCTCAAAGAGGCGATCCACGGCCGCTTTCTCGAGCGCCGCCGTCGGCTCGTCGAGGATCAAAAAGCGAGCTCCGATCGAAAGGGCCCGGGCGATCTCGACGATCTGCCGCTGCTCGACAGTCAGCGTCGCGGCCTCCTGGTCGACGTCGATGTCGAATCCCCACTCGAGCATCAGGTCGCGGGCCTCCGCCCGCATGCGCTTCCAGTTGATGACCGCGCCCTCGCCCTCCACCGGCCGGTTGAGAAAGACGTTTTCGGCCACCGTGAGCGGAGGTACGACCATCGATCGCTGGTAGACGCACGCGACGCGGGCAAGCCACGCGCCGCGGTCGGCCAGGCCTGGCGCGGCCTCACCCGCAAGGCGGACGGCGCCGTGATCGGGCTTGTTCAGCCCCGTGAACAGCGTGACGAGAGTCGACTTGCCGGCGCCGTTGCGGCCGACCAGGGCGTGACATTCGCCGGGCTGCACGGTGAGCGAGACGCCGACCAGCGCGCGCGTCTCCCCGAATGACTTCGAGACGTTTTCGGCCTCGCCCACCGCGGCCGGAGAAGTCGCCGGCCCGGTGGACGAGAACCGCTGCATTGGGAGGTGAGGTTTCCTTAGTGGTTGTTGCACCACAGGTCAGTGCTCGTGACCTGTGTCGATCCGTTGTCGCCGGCGAGCGTCACCAGCGGAGCCGCCAGAGCATCTTCCTGGTTGCCCTGCACGTTGACGATCGTACTGTTGTGGTCGGTCTTCTGGCCCTCGCTGTACTTGGTGCCCTTGATCGCCTCTTTCGCGTAGAAGATCGCGTAGTAGGCGTACTTGTCGGCGGGCTGGTCGATGGTCGCGTCGAGGGTCTTGGCGCGGATCAGGTCGCACTCGTGCGGCGATCCGTCATTGCCGACCAGGATGATGTGGTTGGACGCGCCGACGTCCGAGTACTTGCTCTTCTGCTTCTCCGCCGCGACGATGCCGTCTTCCGGCACGCTCCAGTGGACGTAGATTCCACGCAGGTCGGAGATCGCGGTCAGGGCCGTGGTGGCGTTCTGAACCGCGGGGTCGGTGCCCCAGTCCTTGGTCTCATAAGACTTGACCTTGAAGTTGGGGTACTTGGACGAGATGACGCTCGTGCATCCGCTAGCGCGGTCGCGTGCGTTCAACGATGTCAGGTCGCCTTCCACCATCGCGATGGTGCCCGGGCCGCTCGCGTGCGACGCGATGTAGTCACACGACTTGCTTCCTTAGGCGGTGTTGTCCGCCCTGACGATCATGTAGACGCTGCCCTGGCTCGGGGCGACGTCGACCGTGACGACCGGGATGTTCTTGCTCTTCGCGTAGTCGAGGGCCGGCCCGATCGCCGCGCTGTCAGCCGGGTTGATGATGAGCGCCTGCACGCCCTGCGCGATCAGCGCTTTGACGTCGATGATCTGCTGTGCCGCCTCGTTTCCGTTCGCCTCGACGTTGGCGACCTTTGGACCGATGAGCTTGACGCCCAGCTGCGCCTCGTACTGGCTCTCGTACTTCAGGTAGTTGCCCCAGAAGCCTGGAAGGTTGTACGTCAGGACCACGCCAATAGTCGGCGTCGTCGAATTGTTGCCAGTGCTTGGGCTGCCTCCGCAGGCCACCGCCGCGATGGCCGCCACGGCCGTCAGCCCGGTGGCGAGACTCCGTCTGCCGAATCCCGATCTCAACTTGCCTCCTCCTGCTCTAACACCTGCCAGTAATCCGATGTTTGGTACGTAGCGCACGATAATTCGATGCTGATTGACTGTCAAGTGCCCACTTCTGTACCCTCAGGCATCCGATGTTCGGCCCACGCTGCTCCTGCTGGATAGGCGAAGCGGACCCGCGAAGCAGGCTTGATCTCGGCGCTGTATCCGGCCGCTAGTGGCGCCAGGTAGCGACCGTTCCGGAGGTGGACCGGCTCCACGAAGTGCTCGTGCAGGTGATCGACGTACTCGCAGGTCCGGTTCTCGAGCGACCCGCTCACCCCGATGTAGTCGAAGATCGCGAGGTGCTGGACGTACTCGCACAGGCCCACCCCGCCGGCGTGCGGGCAGACCGGCACTTCGAACTTCGACGCCATCAGCAGGACCGCGAGGATCTCGTTGACTCCACCAAGGCGGCAGCTGTCGATCTGGCAGAAGTCGATCGCCTCCGCCTGAAAGAGCTGTTTGAAGATGACGCGGTTCTGCACGTGCTCGCCGGTCGCCACGCCGATCGGACGGATCGACTCGCGGATCCGGTGGTGGCCGAGCACGTCGTCAGGGCTGGTCGGTTCTTCGATCCACCACGGGTTGACCTCAGCCAGGGCGCGCACCGAGCTGATCGCCTCATCGACGCCCCAGACCTGGTTCGCGTCCAGCATCAGATGGCGCTTGGGTCCGATCGCCTGGCGCAGGATTCGCGCACGCCGAAGGTCCGACGCGGGATCGGCTCCAACCTTGAGCTTCAAGTGTGTGAATCCTTGAGCCATCGCCTCGCCGGCGAGCTTGCGAATCTTTTCGTCCGAGTAGCCGAGCCACCCCGCCGACGTGGTGTAGGCGGGGAACCCGTCGCGGAGCATCTCCTCTTCCCTCTGCCGCCGGCCCGTCAGCTTGCGCTCCAGGATCTCTGTCGCCTCGGCGGGACCGAGGACGTCGTCGATGTAGCGGAAGTCGATACAGGCAACCAGCTTCTCCGGGCTCATGTCCGCAAGAAGCTTCCAGAGCGGCTTGCCCTCGACCTTCGCGTACAGGTCCCACACCGCATTGACCAGCGCGGCGGTCGCGAGATGGACGACGCCCTTTTCGGGGCCGAGCCAGCGGAGCTGGCTATCCGCCACCAGGCTGCGCCAGAAGCCGGCCATGTCGGCGGCGATGTCTTCGAGGGTCCGACCCACGACGTGGTCCGCCAGAAGCTTGATCGCCTCCACGCAGAGCTCGGTGCCTCGCCCGATCGTGAAGGTCAGGCCGTGTCCGGCGAGTTGGTCGGGGTGGTCGGTTTCGAGGATCACGTAGGCGGCGGAGTAGTCGGGAGCCCGGTTCATGGCGTCGGAGCCGTCCAGGGTCAGGGAGGTCGGAAAGCGGATGTCGTGCGCCGAAGCCCGGAGGATCCTGATGCCCACCTTGCGGGCTATTATGCTAAAGCTCCGATGTTTGTCAACCCGACGACCCGAGTGACGGCCGCTGACGCTAGATCCAACTGTCTAACGTCCGACCTCTTGGTGGTCCAACAAGGTTCGGACCGGCGCTCCCCATCCCCGCCGCAAGCGGTGGTACTTCCCCACTACGTGGGGAAGAGCCACCTCCCCATGAATGGGGAGGACCAGCTTTACGCGACAATCCGGGCTACTTGAGCACCGCCAGCGCTCCCCGCCGCGGCCGGCGTCCGGGCAGGCCCCCCAAGGTCACCGAGGAGGCCATCGACAAGATCCGGGAGCGCATCGTCACCGGCGCCTGGGGTGCCGGGGACCGGCTGCCGAAGGAGAGCGAGCTGGCCGCCGAGCTAGGCCTCTCCCGCAACTCTCTGCGCGAGGCGGTGCGGGCCCTCTCCCAGCTGCGTGTGCTGGAGGTCCGCCAGGGCGACGGGACTTACGTCAGCAGCCTCGAGCCCCGGTTGCTTCTGGAGAGCACGGGCTTCATCAGCCACCTGCTCCTCGGCGAGACCGAGATCGAGCTTTACGAGGTGCGCCGCATCCTCGAGGCGGCCGCGGCCTCGCTCGCCGCGGGCCGGATCGATGCGACCGAAAAGGAGGAGCTCGGACGGAGCCTCGAGCGCATGCGCGCGGCGAACACGGTCGAGGAGCTCGTCGAGGCGGACGTCGCCTTTCACGCCGTAATCGCGACGGCGGCCGGGAACGGATTCCTCGCGTCGCTGCTGGCGAGCCTTTCCACGCGGACGATGCGCGTCCGGTTATGGCACGGCCGCGCGGCTGACGACGCGCTCGACGAGACTCGCGAAGAGCACAGGCGGATCTACGAGGCGATCGTGGCGGGCGACCCTGAGCTTGCGCGCGCCGCGGCCACGGCGCATATCGCAAGCGGCGAACGATGGCTGAAGGCGCAGCTCGCGGCGGGCAATTCCGTCTGATGGCGAGCAAGCTCCTCCAGGTTGTGACTGACTGAATGGCGAGCAAGCTCGACCAGGTTGGGACTTATTGATGCAGGTCGGACTGCACACGCGGCTCAAGCCAGGCGTCGAAGCGCGATACGAGGAGTACCACCGCGCGGTCTGGCCTGACGTTTTGGCGGCGATTCGCCGCGCCGGCATCACGAAATATGTGATCTTTCGTGACGGGCTCGACCTGTTCCACTTCATCGAGTGCGAGGACTATGACCGCGCGATCGCAGACCTGGCGCACGACGCGGTCAACGTCCGGTGGCAGGCGGAGATGGCGCCGATGATGGCCAAGGCGCACGACTTCAGCGGCCAGAGCAGCGACCGCCTACCTCTTATATTCGAGCTCTGATCGCCACCGACCGCGTTCAGCTTGGCCGGACTCCACTGCAGGTGACCCGGCTCGGCCTGGGTACCGCTCCGCTCGGCGGGCTGTTCGAAGCCGTCACCGACGAAGAGGCACATCGCGTCATCGAAGCGGCATGGCAGCGCGGTATTCGCTACTTCGACACCGCCCCCCTGTATGGCTTCGGGCTTTCCGAGCAGCGTCTTGGCGCGGTTCTGCGGACCAAGCCTCGCGATGAGTTCGTCCTATCGACGAAGGTCGGCCGGTTGCTGCGCGAAGGCGCGCCACCCGAACCCGGGCAGGCGTGGAAGGGCACGCCTCCGCTGAACCCGATGTTCGATTTCTCCTACGACGCCGTGATGCGGTCGGTCGAGGAGAGCCTGTCCCGCCTCTGCATGGATCACGTCGACATGCTCCTCATCCACGATCCGGACCAGCACTACGACCAGGCTCTGTCCGGCGCTTATCGCGCGCTGGATCGCCTGCGGTCAGAAGGCTCAGTGAAAGCGGTCGGCGCGGGGATGAATCAATGGGAGATGCTTGCGCGTTTTGCGCGAGAAGCCGACTTCGATTGCTTCCTTCTGGCGGGCCGGTACACGCTGCTCGATCGCAGCGGGGCGGCGGAGCTGCTGCCGCTGTGCCTCGAACGCGGCATCGCCGTTGTGGCGGGAGGTGTTTTCAACAGCGGGATCCTCGCCGATCCGAGCCCCAACGCAACTTACAACTACGAGCCGGCTCCCACTGCGCTCGTTCAGCGAGCTCAGCAAATCAGGGCGACGTGCGAGAGACATGGCGTGGACATCAAGGCGGCTGCGCTCCAGTTCCCGCTGCGCCATCCCGGCATCGCGTCCGTTCTTACCGGCCCTCGCTCACTGGACGAGCTCGAGGAGAATTTCGGCCTGTTTCAGACTTCGATCCCCGACGAGCTATGGGACGAGCTCGGACGATGATCGTCGACGCGCATCACCACTTCTGGGACCCGACGCGTCGGGCGTATCCATGGATGGGCGACGAGCTGGCGGCAATCCGGCGGCCATTTGGGCCCGACGACTTGCGCCCGGAGCTCGTGGACAACGGCGTCGACAAGTCGATCCTCGTCCAGACCATCTCGAGCGTCGACGAGACGCGCGAGTTCCTGGAGATCGCCGCGGCGACCGACTTCATCGGTGGAGTTGTCGGCTGGGTCGACCTGGCGTCCCCCGATGTAGATCAGGAGATCGCGTCCCTGGTCAGCGACCTTCTGGTCGGCATCCGCCACCAGGTGCAGGACGAACCCGATCCCAGCTGGCTCTTGCGCGAAGACGTGCAGCACGGCATCGCCGCCGTCGGCGAAGCGGGCCTCGTCTACGACCTGCTCGTGCGTACCCGCGAGCTCCCCGCCGCGCTGGAGACGGTGCGCCGGCATCGCGATGTTTCGTTTGTGATCGACCACGTCGCCAAGCCTCGAATCGCGTCTTCGTCGTTTGACCGGAACTGGGAGCGTGGCCTCGCGCCGTTCAGCGACGAGCCCAACGTGACATGCAAGCTGTCGGGCCTGGTCACCGAGGCCGACTGGAAGTCATGGACGCCTGAGCAGCTCGAGCCGTACGTGAAGCGCGTGGTCGGATGGTTTGGCCCGACACGATGCATGTTCGGCTCGGACTGGCCGGTCTGCCTGCTCGCGGCGACCTACTCGCAGGTCATGGACGCGCTGCAGCAGATCGTGGGCTTGGACGACGCGATCTTCGGCGAGACCGCGAGTCGGGTTTACGGCCTGGCCTAAGCGACCTTGTCGATCGTCGCGCTCCAGCGCTCATCGATGCGACGCACTTTGTAGATTAGGAACGCGGCGGCCCACGTGACGACGAACGCCGCCACGATCACATAGCCCGCCTTGCCTATGAAATCGAAACCGGCGATCGCTGCGAACACCGGGCCGCGCAGATCGAGGATCTGAATCAGGATCTGAGACAGCTCGACCACACCGACGAAGAGCGCGATGAAGACCGACAGCGATGTGACCGTGAGGTTGTAGAACACCTTGCGGATCGGGCTGGCGAAAGCCCACGAGTAGGCCTTCGACATGAAGGCTCCGTCGGTGGTGTCCATCAGGGACATGCCTGCGGCGAAGATCAGTGGAAGCGAGATGACCGCGCCGAAAGGCAGGCCCTGGGCGGCAGCCCCGGCGGATATCGCGAGCAGCGCAACCTCGGATGCGGTATCGAATCCAAGTCCGAACAGGAATCCGATCGGGTACATGTGCCAGCTCTGGTCGACGAGACGAAAAATTCGTCCGAACAACCTCGTCATCAAGCCGCCCGACATGAGCTCGTGCTCGAGGCCGTCGCGGTCGTACTCGCCTCGGCGCATCTTGCGGTAGACGCGAATGATGTCGAGCAGGATCACGAGGTTCAGGATCCCGATCACCACGAGGAAGCCGCCGGAGACGAGTGTTCCGACGGCGCCCCCGATGCTCCGTAGCTGTCCGTTGTCCGACACGACTCCCTGCACGATCCACTTGACCGCAAGGCCGAGGGCGACGGCGATGAGCAGTACGACTGTGGAATGCCCGAGCGAGAAGAAGAAACCCACGCCGACGGGCTTGCGCCCGGTCTGCAGCAGCTTGCGCGTCGTGTTGTCGATCGCCGAGATGTGGTCGGCGTCGAACGCGTGGCGAAGGCCGAAGGTGTAGGCGAGTCCTCCGAGGGCGAGGAAGCCGGGATGGCCCGCCCCGTAGACGAGGAGAAGCGACCAGCCGGCCACATGGAGCACGCCGATCGAGCCGAAGAAACCAGCGAGCCGTCTCCGTTCGCCGCGATCGAAGGACTCGGTCAGGACGCGCATCGAGGCCATCGGCTCAGAGCCTAATGCTTATCGCGACAAGGTCGCAACTGGGTATTTGAATCTGGGCCCTGTTGTTGGGATCCGTTCCCGCTAAGAATGGTGCGGTAGGCTAGCCCGCCATGGACCTGGATCTGCTCCCGCCGCAGCTCCGCGTCGTCATCCGCGGCCTCGACAGCGCGGTGAAGAGTCGCGAGCCTGCGATTCGGGCGAAGGTCAACGGCCTTCGGTCGAAGCATCCCGACCACAACAACCAGCAACTGGCGCGGGAGCTCATCCGTTCCACGCGGCGCAGGGTCGCTGCGACGGGTGCGCTCAGTGGTGCGGCGTCGATCGCGCCCGGGATTGGAACAGCGCTCGCCCTCGGAACGATCACGAGCCAGACGCTCTACGCGCTCGAGCAGGAGATCGAGCTGGTGCTCGGGATCGCGATGATCTTCGGCCACGAGCTCGGCGGCTCTGACGACCGCGTGCTCGAAGCCCTCGTCGTCGTCGGCATTGCCAGCGGCGCCGTCAAGCTGCGCGAAGACGTGCTCGTAGTCGGTGGCGAGCGCCTTGCCCTCGCTGCTTTTCGCCGGCTGCCCGAGCTGCTGTTAAAGCACGCCGGGGGTCGGCTTCTTACCCGCATCCTGGCGCGCTTCGCCACCACCGGAGGGGCGAAGCTCGCGGCGCGGGTCATACCGCTCGGAGTCGGCGTCGGAATCGGCGCGGGATTTGACTGGGTGGCCGTCACCGGACTCGGTCGCGCCGCGATGAGGTACTACGGGCCTGGCGGGCCTGGAGCCAGGCCTCTCCTACTTGCTCCGGAAGATCCCGCGCACGTCGAACTCGGCCGCTGACTGGATCTGGTCGAAGCCGCACTTCTTCGGCGGTTTGTCAGTCCGCCAGCGCACAAAGCCGGTCGCATGGCGAAAGCGCTCCCCGGCCTCGAGCTTGTCGTAGGTCACCTCGCAGACCAGCTCGGGGCGCACCGCCACCCACTCGGCGTCCTTGCCCTTGCCCCGTGACCACCGGCTCACCCCGCCCGGCATCCGGCCCGGGTTGGCGCGCCATTCTTCTTCTGGAATCTCCGTCTGCAGCGGCTTGAGCTTCGCGATGAGCTCCTTGCGTTCTGCCGCATTGAACGAGGACGTGTGGCCGACGTAGTGCATCGTGCCTTTCTTGTCGTACAGGCCGAGCAGCAGCGCGCCGAGCGTCGATCCATCGCTTGACTTGCGCCAGCCAATGACGACGCAGTCCGCTGTGCGTTGGTGCTTGACCTTGACCCAGAACCGCTTGCCCGGCACATACGCGCCATCCCACGATTTGGCGATGACCCCATCGAGTCCCGCGCCCTCGAATTTCTCGAACCAATCCTGCGCAGTCTTGGGGTCGCGGGTGTACGGGGTGAGGAAGATCGGCGACTTGACGCCCTTGAGCAGCTTCTCGAGTCGCTTGCGCCGCTCTCCAAGCGGCTGCTTGCGCAGGTCGGTCGCGCCCTCGGCGAGAAGGTCGAAGGCGATGAACCACGCGGGAGTCGCCTCGCTGAGCATGCGAACGCGCGACTCGGCCGGGTGGACGCGCTGCTGCAGCGCGCCGAAGTCGAGGCCGTTCGCGCCGACCACGACCAGCTCGCCGTCGAGCACCAGCCTGGTTTCGCGAAGCGCGCGGAAGGCCGGTAGGACCTCGGGAAAGTAGCGGGTCATGGGCCGGCCGCCGCGGCTCGCCAGGGCCACCTCGTCGCCGTCCCGGAAGACCAGCGTGCGGAATCCGTCCCACTTGGGCTCGTACTCCCAGCCGTCTCCTTTGGGGATGCCGGTCTCGGAGATGGCCGAGAGCATGGGCTCCATATCGAGCGGGAGCGGCAGTTTCAAGGTACTTGTCCCCAGGTGTCTATATCTTGTGGATGACTTGGCACCGTGCTACTATATCGGTGGCCGTAGAGGCCCACTGAATTCGACTCCACGCCCCCACCCCAGCCTTGGGAAGCTCGCGCAAGCGGGCTTCCCCGTTTTAGGCCCCGAATTGCTTCAGCAGGTCGCCGACGGTGACCTTGCCGTAGTCCTTGGCCAGCACTTCCTTCGCGGTCGCCCAGATGGCCCGCGCCGGGGCGGGGCCGCGAGTCTCGAGGTCGGCCAGCCGCAGCGCGTCGTAGACCTGGATGTCCTGCACGTGGCGGAGCTGGTCGGCTAGCCATTTGGCCCACTGCTGGAGGTTGCCGTCGCTGGGGGCAATCTTGGCGGCGGTCGCCGCTACCTTCGAGTCGACCCTGGCGGCGGTCGCCGCGGCCTTTGTCTCGACCACCGCGCCGGCCTTTTCAGCCGCTTCCTTCACTCTCTCTGCTTCCGCCTGAGCCTTCGCGGCGGCCTCGTCAGCCGCGGCCTTCGCCTCGGCGGCACGCCCCTTCATCGTGGCGAGGCCCTCACCAGCGATCTCGCTGATCCTGTCCACCGTCGACTTGGTGTCGGCTTCGCTGTTGCCGTCGCCTGTGCGGAGCCTGTCGCCAAATCCGCGACCGAGCGCTCCGCCGACCAGGTTCGGCACATCGAGCCCTGTCAGACCCTTGATCGCGGTCGTCGATTCGATCATCGCCCGCGTCGCGTTGCGCACGATATCGGACGCTCCGTCCGCGCTCATCACCGTCAGCGAGTCGATGTGTCCCATCGGCTCGGCCGCCGCGCGCACGATTTCGGGCAGCGCCGCCAGCACGGTCTGGATGATGGCGGCCTCGTTGAACTGCTTGTAAGCGTCGGCGCGCATGGCGAGCGCCTTGGCCTCCGCCTCGCCCTTGGTCAGGACGATCTGCGCCTCCGCCCCACCTTCGAGCCGGGTCGTCTCGGCGTCCGCTTCGGCCGACGCGATGCGCGCCCGCTTGGCACCCTCCGCGCGCGCGATCACCGCCTGCGCGTCGGCGGCGGCCGGCTTCACCGTCGTAGAAAGCAGCTCCTTCTCTTTGCGATCAGCCTCGAGCTGCGCGAGCTCGGTCTGCTTGCGCACAACCTCCTGCTGCGCCTCGGCGGCGGCGAGGGGCCCGGCCTGGTCAGCGCGAGCCTGGGCGGCGGCGACAAGCGTCTTGGTTTCGGCCTCGCGGAGCGAGACGTCGCGGGCCGCGTTGATCTTGATCTGCTGCGCCTGCGCCTCCCTTACCGCGGCCTCCTGGTCCGTCGAAGCCTGGGCCATACGGGCGTCCCGCGTGACCGTGGCCACGCTCTGCTTGCCGAGGAGCTCGATGTAGTTGGACTCGTCAGAAAAGCTCTGGATGGTGAAGGCGTCGATCTGCAGCCCGCTCGTGGCGAGGTCTCCCTTGGCCGCGTCCTGCACCTGCTGCAGGAGCTTCTGGCGGTCGCGGATGAGCTCCTCGATCGTCAGCGTGCCGACGATCGACCGCAGCGATCCCTCCAGCACGTTCTTGACGATCGAGTCGACCTGCTCCGGCTTGGCGTCGAGGAATCGTTCAGCTGCGTTGCGCAGCGACTCGACATCGCGCCCGATCTTGAAGGTGGCCACGCCCTGGACCTGGACCTTGATGCCCTGGCTGGTCACCGCGTCGCTGAGCTGCACGTTGATCTGTCGCGCGGTCAACTTGAGCTTGCCGACCCGGTCGAGCAGCGGCCGGATGAAGGTGCCGCCACCGACGACGACCTTGACGCCTTTGTCTCCGGGATGAGAGGCGGTCTGGCCCTTTTCGTCGCGCACCTTGGCCCCGCGCGACCCGGCGACGATCAGCGCCTCGTTGGCGCCGGCGACGTGATAGCGGCTGGCGACGAACGCGATGAGGAGGACCAGGATGATCACCCCGGCCACGACGAGAAATGGCGTTGAGGTCACAAAACTAGGCATCGGACCGTGCTCCTTCAGTGCTAACAGTCGAGGTGGGAGTGACAACGAGGTTGTCGCCGGCGACAGCCACGACCTTGACCACGCTGCCGGCGGGGATTTCCGCGTCGGAGGTGGCGGTCATGTTCTGGGAGGCGCCGGCGAAGCTGATGAGGACGGTGCCGAAGCGGTGGGCCGGGATCCCGACGGAAACGCGTCCGGTCGAGCCGATCATGTCCTGGAGGCTGAACGTCTCCGTCGATTCGGCCTGGCGCAGGACCTTGAAGGCTCCGAACACCACGCTCGACCCGAGCAGGCCAGCGACGACCGCGATCAGGGTCGAACCGCCGGACCCGGCGCCGAAGCTGTGGACGCCGAGCAGGCCGCCGATCCCGAACATTGCGACGAAGCCCAACAGGATCGGGGTCGGCGAGACTCCGCCCAGGTCGAAGCCCAGGTGGATGACGTTCAGCAGGCCGCCGAACAGGTCGTCGAAGATCAGGGTCAAAAGGAGAAGGCCGCCGCCCACCAGGAGGCAGGCCCCGAAAACCAGGTCAGGTGTACTCAATCCGCACGCACCAGCGACTGCATCTTAGGACCGGGGCAACCTAGATCGCGGAGACGACCGCCTCGACCAGGCTCCGGCTGCGCGGATCCACCCCGCCGGAAGGCAGCATCTGGTTCATGACGTACGCGAAGGCGAGGCCCCGCTCCGGGTGGGCGAACCCGACCGAGCCCCCCATCCCGTAGTGACCGAACGACCCCTCGCCGGCCATCGGCCGGAACGGGAACGACAGCTGGAAGCCTGTCGCATATCGCGTTTCGTAGCCGAGGACGAGGTCCTCGCCCGCCGACTGGGGCTTGGTCGCCTTTGTGACCGTGTCCGGTGTCAGCAGGCGAACCCCGTCCACCTCGCCGATGCAGGCCGCGTAGAGGCGGGCCAGGGACCGGGCGTTGGTGATGCCGTTGGCCGCCGGGATCTCGGCCGCGCGGAAGGCTCGCTCGTTGAATACCTTGGCCGGCAGCGGCGGGTTGACGAAAGCCCGGTGCAGCAGCGTGCTGGGGTCGAGCAGGCGCGCCGTGAAGATGTCGACCGGGGCGCCGGGCGCCGGCGGCGGGGACGGAAGCAGCGGCGCCACGCGTTCCTCCATCGCGTCGGGCAAGCCGATCCAGAGGTCGAGGCTCAGGGGGCGCGAGATGCGATCGGCGATGAACTGGCCGACCGACACGCCGGTGATGCGGCGGATCACCTCGCCGGCGAGCCATCCATAGGTGCCGACGTGATAGCCGTGAGCACTGTTCGGCTCCCAAAGTGGACGCTGCGCCGCGAGGGCGTCGATCACCGGGTCCCACGCCAGGACGTGCTCGATGCTCAGGGGACGGTCGACCGCCGCAAGGCCGGCGCGGTGGCTGAAGAGCCAGCGCACGGGCATGTTCTCTTTGCCTTCCGCGCCGAATTCCGGCCAGTACTCGGTCACTGGGGCGTTGAAGTCGAGCTTGCCCTCCTGGGCCAGGATGTGCGCCGCGATCGCGACCATGCCCTTGGAGGTCGACATGACCATCTGGAGCGTGTCGGGCGTGTAGGCGTCGAGTCCGTTCGGAACGGTCGCCCCGCCCCAGAGGTCGACGACCATACGTCCCCTGACGTAGACGCAGCACGCGGCTCCGACATCGCCGAGGTGCTCGAAGTTGGCGGCGAAGGCATCGCGGACCGGCTCGAATCCTTTCCCGACGGAGCCCTGGACTCGGGTCTCGATCACCCGCCTACCGTACTACTCGCCTGCTGCCTTGCGCCGCCGCTCGGTTGGGCGCCGCCAGCCCCTCCGGCCCTTCGGGCCACCTCCCCATAAATGGGGAGGACAGACGTCTTACTCGCCTGCTGCCTTGCGCCGCCGCTCGGTTGGGCGCCGTCGCACCCGCTGCGCCGCGAAGTCCTCGTTGCGCCGGAACACCGTGACCTGGATCGGCAGCACGCCGAGGTTGACGAGCGCCGCCCAGAGACCGCCCGCCAGCAGCCCGATCAACGCGCCGAACACCCCGACCACCAGCCCCACCGCCGGAATTACAAGGAACCAGCGGTCGGACACCGACTCGAGCGACTTGACCTGGTCGCCAAGGGGCAGGAGCTGCTGGGTGATGCCGAGGCTGAAACCGAGCTGAGACTGCCAATCGACGATCGCGCCCGCGAACCAGCTGATCAGCGCGCCCAGCGTGGCACCGGCGAACAGGCCGAAGACGAACCCGGTGATCGCGCCGGCGAACATGGCGCTTCGAATCGAGAGGCGGACGAGAAAGTCGCTCACCATGCCGGACGCCTCGGCCTGAACCGGGAAAGGACAAGGATGAGGAAGATGAGAAAGATCGCCGGGACGGCGAAGCCGTACGCGATGTACGGCAAGAGGAGCGAGTGTCGTTGGCTGGGTTGGATCGCAGTCGCGACGCCCCTTGACGTGACGTTCGGCGGTGGGGTTTGCGGCGCGGTCAGGGCAAAGTCGCGGCTCGCCGCCTGGGCCGCGGGACGCATCGAGCCATCCGGGCGGAAGAGACCGAAATTCTCCACGGTGAGGCCGGGTCGCTGCGTCCAGTAGTCGTCGAGGGTCCACCACACCGCGGCGCCCACGAAGCCGTTCTGCTGGATGTCGAAGTCCGCCGCCAGCTGCGCGTAATACGCGTTGAAGACGCGCAACTGTTGCGCCTCGTCGCCTGGGTCGTCGGCCCAGTGTCCGTATTCGAGGACGACGATGGGCTTGTGCGGATACTTCCTGTGCGCTTCCTGCAGCGCCGACTGCACCGCGACACCCGACAGGCGGCCTCCGTACAGCACTCCGTAGTACATCGTGTAGCCGGCAACGTCGAGGTTTGCGCTCGTGGGGTCGGAAGGGCTGGTGCCGTACGCGGCCTGGCCCGTCAGGCGCGTGCCGTCGATCCGCCGGTCGAGGGCGCGCAGCGTGTTCAGCGCGCTTGCGCGCTCCGATTCGCCCGTCGATTCGTTGGCGAAACCGTGAAAGAGGACGCTCGGACGGTTCATGTCGCGCAGGGCCATCTCGGCCAGCATCTGCTGCGGAATGCCGCGATCCATCGCGATCGTGAAGGTCTGCGGGGTGAAGTGGTAGAGCGGGATCTCCTCCCACACGGCGATGCCGAGGCGGTCGGCGAGCAGCGGCAGCATCTGGTTCGGTGGATGGTGATCGACGCGCACCAGGTCGGCGTGGACCTTGCTCGCGCGGCCTAGTACCGAAGCAATGTCTGAGATGGAGGTGAGCGGCCCGCCGGCGGGCGCGCCCTTTTGTGGCGGCTGCTGGCGCTCCTCATGCAGGGCCACGCCGTTGAACACGATTGGCTCGCCGTTGAGCAGGATTCGCGGCGCGGTCGAATCGACCCTGACCTGCCTCAAGCCGAAGCTCGTGAAGAGGTCGTCGATCGCCGCGCCTTCCGCGGTCACGGTGACCTGCAAGACGTACAGCGCGGGCAGGCTTGGACTCCACAGGTCGGCGTCGCGCATCGAAAAGGGCGCGGCAACACGAAACACAGAATCGCCGCTGACCAGGCCGAGGTCGATGATGCGGTCGAGCAGCGGCTGCGCACCTTGGGGTACGAGGCTCGACGCATCGGCGTTGAGGCGGTTGGCCTGCGTGACCTCGGCAGGCCACAGACGGACCTCGACGCCGGATTTGAGGATGTCGGCGCCCCGGTGCTGCAGCACCATCGATACGTCGGCGCCGTCGAGGTGTGGGCTCACGTCGGCGCGCACCACACTCATGGAGGGGACCGCCTCCAGCCAGACGTCGCCGACCACGCCTCCGTAGTTCCACCAGTCAGCGAGGCCCCAGGGGACGATGTCGTCGCGTGTCCCCCACTCCGGGTTGTCGACGCGGACGACGATGGTGTTAGTTGCGCCGGGGATCAGCGCCTTCGTTGCGTCGAGCGCGAACGGGGTGTCGCCGCCTTCGTGGTAGCCGAGGTAGTGGCCGTTCAGCCAGACGTCGGCGATATAGCGGACGGCGCCGAACTTGAGGGCCGCGTACTGACCGGACCACTCGGGCGCGACAGCGAAGTCCTTGCGGTAAAAGCCGGCAGTGGTCGTCCGGCTCGGCGGCAGGTTGAAGGTGCCGGGGACGTCTAGCGTCGACCAGTTGGAATCGTCATAGGTTGGGTCGGCGCGCTGGCCGAGCTCATTCGTGACCGCCTTCAAGTCCGCTTTGCGGTCGGTGAGGCTCAGCGTTGTATTCAGCGGCTCGGGGTCGAAGCGCCAGGGGCCGTTGAGGTCTTGGGTCAGCCTCGGTTGGCGGTCGAAGGTCGGCACGGGCTGGCCAGACTGGAAAGCCACGGGGCCGCCGGGCTCGTCCTGGAAGCTCAGGGTCGCCTGCAAGTCGGCCCGGCCGCCGGCCGGCACGAGGCTGCACGCCGCCGCGAGGAGCGGTAGGACGAGGCATCCGGCGAGGATGACGGCTTGCCGGCAGTTGGGCATCGATCTGCCTCCAAGGTTAGAGGGCACATTTGTACGGGCGCCTCGACACCTTCAATAGGAAGCGTTCGGACGGGTCGATGTACCGAGTTCGGCGCGTTTCATCTGTATGGCAACCAAGCGCTGGTCACGCGACGTGACCGAAAAGAGCAACGCTCTCGACCTCGAGTCGAATGTCTTCACCAAGGACAGCCCGCGAAGCATCGCGGAGTCGCTGAAGCGTTCGGCGGAGCACAGCAAGCGGCGCAAGAGCGATCCTTATCGCTCGGCGATGTCGATGCTGGTGTTCTACATCAACCGGGCGGGGAAGAATCTGCCGAAGCAGCGTAAGGAGAAGCTGGAGGCGGCGAAGGACGAGCTACGCGCGCTGTTCGGCAAGAAGACGGAGAAGGCGTAGCCGCTAGCCCCATCGACTGTCAGGAAAAGTCGGTATCAGCGCCGGGCGAAAGGCGACGAAACGGACAATCGTGGTGCGACTCCCTTTGACGGTATATCTTTCGTCCTTCCATGACCTTCCCATCTATTCCGCTCGGGTATGGCATCGATTTCGGGACCAGCAACAGCGCTGTGTCCGTCGCGTACCCCGATCGGGTCGAGGTGGTCTCCCTTGGGGCGTCTCGCGCGTCGCGGACCCTGCCTTCCTTTATCTATCTGCATCGGGCAGGACGGCAGGCCGCGGGAGACGAGGCGGTCAGGACCTTCCTCAAGTCCGGTCACGAGAAGACCGACTGCTGGCGCTGTCCGTTGGCCCCATACGGTTGGGACACCGACTGCCGCCAGTATCGAAAGGGCGGCGGCTGCAACGACGCCCGGCTCCTGTCCGGCGTGAAGCACGAGCTGGCCAAGCTCGGCTTCGCGGGTACAAACTCGTGGGCGACGGACTTCAGCGTCGGGTCGCTGGTCGGTGTCGTCATCAAACGACTGAAAGACGAGGCGGACCAGGCTACCGGCGCGGCCCCGCGTCGGGTGGTCATGGGCCATCCCGTCAACTTCGCCGGAACCGATCCCCACAATCGCGCCGCGTCGGAGGCTGAGGCGTTCCGGCGGCTCGAGGAGGCCGCCCTCGCGTCGGGGTTCTCAGAGGTGGCGTTCCTCGCCGAACCCACGGCGGCCGTGATCGGCGAGGCTGAGCACCACGGGGTCGAGATCGCGGTCGACTTCGGCGGCGGAACTTTCGACGTCGCCGTGATGGACGCCCGCGATGGCGAGCCGCGCGTGACCGGGACGGCCGGTGTCGCGGTCGGAGGCGAGCTGCTCGACGGTGTGCTGTTCGAGACGACGATCGGGCCGGCGCTCGGCCTGGATGTGCTGCCCAACTGGCTGTTCAACGAGCTGCGCACGGCCAGCTCCGTCCGGCTGCTGATGGCCGACCCAGGCATCCCGGCCATCCTGGCTCGCATCGGCGGCCAGCCCGAGGAGCTGACCACCGCCCTGCTGTACGAGGGTCACGCTTACGACTTCTACAAAGCCATCGAGAGCGCGAAGATCGCGCTTTCGGATTCAGCGACGACGCATCTCGAGTACGCGCCTCTCGACCTTCGGCTCGAGCTGCGCCGGTCAGCGTTCGAGTCGATGATCCGACCTGAGCTGGACCTGGTCAGGCAGACCATCGGCGAAGCATTGGATGAAGCGAGTGTCGCTCCGGATGAGGTGGGCAGGGTCCTCGTGACCGGCGGTTCGGGCTACATCCCGGCGTTTCGTCGTGACCTCGCCGAGACTTTCGGCAAGGACCGGTTGGTCCAGCGCGACGCATTCACCGCTGTGGTACACGGCCTTGGCGTTCGAGCACAACAGTTGTGGCTCGAGTCAGCCACTCCCGCCGCGCGCTAGGGCATCAAGAGCTGCGCGAGGCCTGCCAGGTCCTGGGCTTGCTGTGAGGTCAGCGACTTGTCGCTCTGGGCCTCGACTTCGTTGATGTAAGCACCGAGCTTGCCATCAGCGGCGGCGGGGTCTCCGGCGGCGACGGCGTCAGCGGCGCCCTGGAGCTTCACGCACAGTGAGTGAGCCACGCCCTCGTTGGATGCTTCCGCCTGCGTCACGCGACAGAGGCTGTCGAAGGTGTTCTGGGCGGTGACATTGAAGCTCGCGGTGGCGGAGTTGCCGGACACGTCTGTGGCGGTGCACACCACCGCGGTGGTGCCCACCGCGAACATGCTTCCGGATGCGGGCGTGCAGCTGATCGAAACCGCGCCTGGGGCGTTGTCGGTCGCGGTTGGATCCGGGTACTGCACGATCGTGTCGGCCGGCCCGGTCGCGTCGACGGTCATGTCCGGCGGCATGCTGGTGAATGTCGGCGGGATCTCGTCGATGACAGTCGCCCCTGCGCCGGTGATCGCGATGGGCAATGTGCTGCAGCTCGCGATCTGGCCCGCTGGCTGAGGCGCCGGACAGAAGGTCACGTCCTGGACGATCGCCGCGCCCGGCACGACGGTGCTCGGGATCGAAAGGAGCTCGGTCCCGACGAAGACGCCTGGGGCGGAGATCGATGCTGGTGTGCTGAAACGGTAGGCGCAGGAGGTCATCCGATCTCCGACGGGTACGGCACCTGTATCAGTGGACGGGGAGTCGCCGCATGCAGTGACGGTCGCGTCCGTTGGCGCGCGGCGCGCGACGGTCAAGGTGTCGCCATTGATGTAGGGCCCACCGAATCCTGCGGTGTAGATCAGGCAGGTGTCGACCTGGGTCTCGGAAACGGTTCCATCAGGGTTCGGACCGGTGCAGACCATGTAGGCAAAGGGAGCGGCCGGCATGTAGCGCGGCCGGTACGGAGTGCCAACCACGCTCCCGGGTCCGTCGATTCTGAGCGGCACGTAGTTGCATACCGGATTGCATGCCTGGGCCGTCTGGGTTAGCGATGCTCCACCTCCCTGGGTCGGCCCGTCAGGGGCGAATTGAATCGTCTCCCAGCCGATGAAACCGTGATAGGTCAGCGTGCTGTTGACAGAGAACGTACAGCCCTGCGCTCCCTGCATTGGGGGCGAGCAGGTGAACGAGGTGGCCGCCGGCGACGGGGAGGATAGGCGGATGAACGAGCCTGCCAGCAGCGTCCCTCCGGTCAGGTCGACGCCGCAGCTATCTGTCTGGCCGGCCGCGACGCTTCCGTTTGGGCCTGGTCCAGTGCAAGACATCGAGAGGGTGATGGGGCCAGGTGGGCTGCCTGCCGCCGCGGGAGTCGCGGGCAACGCGAAGCTCGCCCCGAGGACGACACCGTAGAGGATCCCCCGCCACCCCAACGAGCGATCGCGCACCTTCTCCAATCCGTGGAACGCGGAGCCATCAAGCCGTACCTTGCGCGAGTGCATGCTCTCGCGCGATCAGATGAGCGCCTAGGCACGCGAGTGCATGCACTGGCGCTAAATGGGCGCGTCCCTTGCGAGACGCGCCCTGGCGGGTTTGGTTCAGGCCGACGCGCCGGCGGGCGTCAGTGTCGGGACGACGCCTAGCTGCTGGAGCATGCCGAGCATGTCGTAGCTCACCCACTCCTCGACGAGCTTGCCTTCGGCGTAGCGACCGATGTCGGTGCCGGTCACAGTCGATTGCTTGTTTGTCGCGGGGATACCCATCAACGAGCCCTTGTGGGTGCCGGTGGCTGTCCACCGGGTCACGACCTTGTCGCCTTCCGCGATCTGGTCGTTGACGGTGAGGTGGACGTCTGGAAATGCGCCCCGATAAATCTCAACGAACTGCCTGTACCCCTGTGGGCCTGTGAATTTGCCACCGGGTACGTTTGGGTCATGGAAGTTCGCGCCTTCTGCAACCAGCTCGTCGATTACCTCGAGTTTTCCTTGGTTCCAGACTTCCTCGACTGATCGACGGGCGAGCGCCTTGTTCTGCTCGGACATTTCGGGCTCCTTCCCTTCGGGTACGGATGCTGGCGTTAAGCGCCAAGACTCCTGCTTGCTCATTGCCGAAGGGATCGTGAAGGAGCGGGAGAGTCGGTGGTGACAGTGTGCGCGCTTTCTGGCGGCCGTGCGACTCATCTTGGCTCGCTCCCGCAAGTCCGTCGGGCAGTGGCGCGAATCGGATGGTGAGCGCACTTGGCACGCGAGTGCATGCACTGGCGCGATCGGATGAGCGATTGAGCGCGCGAGTGCACGCACCCGCGCCTAGCAATCGCTTAGTCGGTCGTCAGCTCTGGAGGGCCTTGATCAGCACTCACCGTCGTCATCCGGCTCGAACTTCCAGCCGACCTCGAATCCGAACACGCAGACAGGAAAAGTGCGGTTAGCAGTGCGACGATGGCTATGCGTGTCACGCAGTTTTCAGACATCTGCCTAGCGAGCGATAAATGGCAACTGTAGGAATATTGTCGCTGCAAACACAGCGGACGCTAGCAAGATCACCACGCTCGACCGCTTCGCCGACCATCCGAACAGAGTCAGCTCGCCTGGTGCGATTCGATCTAACAGCGTGATTTGCATCGCCGAGGCCGTACCCGCGCAGAGCGCGAATATCGCGACGCCCAGCAGTGCCCTACGCGTGCTCCAGTTTGACGTTATCAACCACAACATCACCCCAGTTCCTGCCAGCGTGTCGACCATTGCGAGCAACAACCAGATCCACACGGAGCGAGGGACCGGGGGTGCCATTGGAGCCGCCGATCCCCGACCGCCCGGCAGCCAATGGCGCACGCGGTAGGAGGTCCACATCACGCTGCTCAGCACGGCGGTAAGGATGCTGATCACGCCAAGTACGATCGCCAGTGCCCACTGCCGGCCGGCGAAGACGACCATCGTGATGATCAGACCGAGCGATCCGGCAATCAGCAGGGCCAGGCCAAGCCTGGGCAACCAGTAGAGTCCAAAAATCCGGAGCAGAGCTGGTGCGAATCGAGGTACCGGCCGTCGCCGCTTCAGGGCCCATTCCGGCACGTAGTCGGGGTTGAGTTCGTCCGCGATGCGGCGGAACGCGCTAGGCATCGGTGCGGTCTCTCATGGCTAGGTTACATCCGGGTGCGCAGCGCTTCGAAGAGCTCGTACCGGACGGCGCGGCGGATGACGAACTTGTCGTTCGAATGGCGCTTGCGCGTCGCGCTGTCGACAACCCACTCCGCGCGATGCACGAAGCGCAGATGCTCCGACAGATACTTGCGGAGGTCGGCCAGGTCGTCGAATGGCACGCGGTGCCAGAAACGGCCCGCGCGTTTGCGCTTGAACAATCCCTCGCGCACCACGCGTGTGATCGCCAGATCCGAGGCTCGGTCGTTCGCCAGCTCTTGCCTGGAGGTCTTTACCACTCCAAAGCGCTGGAATCCACGCGGCTTGCGCCGCTCCGCGTACGCGGGAACGCGCGAATCAGGCCGGGCGTCGACCAGGGTTCCGCCGGGTGCGAGGACCCTGTGAATCTCGGCCAGGGCATCGACCATGCCCTTTCGCGCGATTCATCAAAGTGTCCACGAGAGGATCACCAGGTCGAAAGCCGCACCTGGAAATGGAAGATGCTGCGCCGCGCCGGCGGCGAAGCGCACGTTTCGAACACCGGCCTTGCGCGCGTTCCGCTTCGCGGCAGCAATGGCCTCTGGGTCGGGATCAATTCCCTCCACGCTTGTGGCGAACCGCGCGACCCCGAGCGCCAGGCGGCCGTCGCCGCAACCCAGATCCAGGATGCGCTTCCCGCGCACGAGCGGCGTGCCGCCCCACTCTCTTAGCTCGTCGTTAGGACGCGGGCGGAGAGCCGAAGACATCGCGGGAACGTACCTGCCGAGGTCGCCGACGGAGCCCTTTGCGACACCGCTCATAGGTATGTGCAGCTTAGAACCTGGTCGGGCAGGCGACGTTAGCGTTGCCGCCGGTTGCGGCGGATTTTTAGAAAGCGATTGCGGAGGACGCGGCCGGCGGAGTCTTGTGGACTCCGATCTCTGTCGTCATCCACAGCTCGCCGCGCAGAGCGGGAGACATACCTTCGCAATGCTGCTCGAACACAATGTCGATCTCAGCCACCGTAGCCGCAGACGTCCAATCGATGGTCTTGATCTCGAATCGCCCGCTTACCGTGTTGCAGCCGCGTCCGTCCCCCGTGACCTGGAGGCCAGGGGCCTTCCCGGTCGTAAACGGCGCTCGCTCGGCGGCCTGAAACTGCCCCGGCACCAGGTGCCCATTGCTCGGCGCGCGAAAGTCGAGATACCACCAGTCGCCCTCTCCCGACACGCTCATCCGAAGGTAGGAATTGGTGCCGCCGATGGCAAAAGTCGACTCCTTGATGGTCCAGACCTTCAGAACTCCTCCAGCGACATAGTCGCCGGTGTCGCTCGAGAAGTGCATCCATGCATCGGTCGCGGGCCGGAAGAAGTCACCTGTCCCCGCCGGGGTCTGCGAACCGGCTGTGCTCGTTGGTCCGGGGGTCGGACCGCTGGAAACCGTGACGACGGCGACCGTGAACAGCCTCGTGTATGCGACCGACCCCAGAATTGCGCCGCCCGCCCCGGCCACGAGGACCGAGCCCGCGATGACGCCGAGAATGGGTCCGCGGCTGCCAGGCGCGTGAGCGATCGCGTACCCCGCGCCTCCTGCGGCCACGAGAAGTCCGACCGTGCACAATCCTGCCGCCAACGCAAACAGGTAAACCACGGCCGATGTCAGGAACGGTCGCGAACCTGGTTTCTTGCCCGGAGTCGGGCCTAGCTCATCCGGCCTCGTACCCGGAGGATGCGAGCCGGTACCACGCCCCGACTCCAGCGGCGATCGCGATGGCCGAGGCCAAAGGCGCGAGCCACCACACCTGTTCCGGCCATGGAACCGACCACATGATTGCGACAGCCATCAGCCATGCCAGAAGACCGCCACCTGTCAGAGCAATTGATCTCGACCGCAAGCCTTCCAGAACAACAGCGATGGCCATTGCTAAAAACGCAGCAGTGCCGAAGGGCCTCCATGCGATCGCGTTGCCGGTAACCACGACCGCGCCCGCCCCCAGAACGAGGAATGATCCGCCAGCCGCCAACGGGGCGAGGTATCTCGACCAGCGGTGGCCGTCTGCTCGAACAGCGATCACTGCTAAGCCAAGTCCGGCAAGGCCAAGGCCGAACACCCCGACGCCTCCGGGCAGAGAAACCGCAATGTCGTAGCTTGCATGGGCCATGATCGCTGTGGTGGTGTTCATGCGCTGCCTCAACAATCCGTAGGCGAGACCCGCAATGAACACAGAGGCCAGGATTGGAGTCGCTCCGTACTGCACGTGGATGGCCGCAAACAGCAACGCAGTCAGCACGATTCCTGCACGAGGCTGGAGAGCTCCTCTGAAGAGCGTTTCCTCTGAAACACCGGCGAGAACTGCAAAAACGAGACTTACCGCAAGCCCTGGCTCAGTCTTGGCCAGGATTACGTTGATGGCGTCATAGGCGTGAGGCGTCAATTGGTACGTCAGCACGCTGGCCGGCCAACCGAGCAGACCGACGAGCATCGCGGTGGCCACTGCGTAGAACGACTGCCACCATGTGGGGCGAATCACCCCCAGCCGAGTCAGGGTGGGGCGCCAACCTCTAAAGACAACCGCGCCAACCCCTGCTAGGCCGAGTGCCAGCAATGGCAGCTCGGCGACAAACGGGGTGCGCCAGGTATCTGTTGAATACCGGCCCGGATCAAGCCCGACCCCGCTGATCAAATAGAACGACCACTCTGCCATGAGGCCGATACCGAGTTGAATGCTCAATGAGACCACGGGGTCAAGACGACGCTGTCGACGCAGGGCGCCGATGGTCTGTACGAGTGAGACCGTAATCACGAGCACGCCGCCGGCCACGTACGGCCAATGGGAAATGCCCGCGGGGCTCTGGATCTTCTGAACATTGTCGGCGGCCACGTACAGGCCGCCGAGACCGGCAAGCGTCGCCGCAGTAATCCCAGCCCATCGGGCTCGCCGGCCGACAAATGCGAGGAGCACCAGAGCCACAGCGCTCCAATGGAGCAGCTGGTACGAGCCCAGGAGAAGACCCGGCGCGCCTAAAGCTACAGAGCCGGCTGCGAGTCCTACAGCCCAGGCATTACTGAAAGTCCCTTTCTCGCGTCCGCCCTGGCTGGCAGCCAAACCGTTTCCCCCGTGTGCGCCGGTTGCTCTACTCCAACGCGCCGAAGCTGACGACTTCCCGAAGCTGCAGGTCCAGCGCTTCGCACGGTCTTTGACTCGGCGTTGCTATGGCGAGTCTGCCCGGGCTCGTCGAAGATTGCCCCAGGTCTTGCCTGCGTGACGGAGCGCATCAGGTTTGAGTCCCGTCTCGCCCGCCATCTGTTCCATGGTGAAACCCTGGCTGCGCCTTGCCTCCACGTAGACGTACAAGTCTTCGAACCCAAGACGTCTGGCGATTTCAAGCTCAGAGTTGAATCGAGCCTGAATGACGAGCGCTCCGACGGCAATGGCGGTACAGACGATGCACATCCCCCAGACGAGTACCGCGAACGGCGCGCTGCCGGCTGCCATCACCGCTATCCCAAGCAGAAGAAAGAGGCCCGCGACGATTGCAGTGCCCAGGGCGATGCGAGTCAGGCGCGGGGCTTGGGCCGGGACCGAAGGCATTGGCGACCAGCGCACCGCAGCCCAGAGCGCAATCCCTGCAAATACGACGGCCAGGTAAGCGTCGACAGCGGCGTCTGCAAACGACCTCTCCCGGTACCGCAAGATTGCGCCCCAGGCAAAGACTGCAGCCAACGCCAAAAGGAGCAGCGCGGTTGCCCATTTGCGCGCGCCAAATGCAATCTGATGCCTGGCCGAGGGCAACCAGAGAAGCGCACCGAAGAGCGCCCACACGGCAGCGGCGCCGCCCTGTCCCTGGAGTGCCCAGTAGAGAGCGACTCCAAATGCGGCAACGATCCCGAGCCCCGAGAAATACCGCTGCCAGCGACCGCGCCTTGCCACCTGATCTCCGCCTGACGTTACGCCGCGCCGGTGACCGTGTTCAGGTCCCTCGACGCTCTTTAAGACTCATTCACCAGGTCAAAGTGCGGTCTGGCGAGTGTCGTAACTCGCAAGGCGATCGAGTCTCAGACGTAATCTTCCGCAATGGAGGTCGTCTACCCGGAGCCGCCTCCCGGCCAGCAATTCATCCTTCGCCGCCACCTGAGGGAGGTATTTCTCCGGTCGGCGTTCGAGGGAGAATCGTGCGAGGCTTGCGTCGGAGCGTTTCTCGCGCCACCGGGCGTGCCACTCCTCATGCAGAACGGCGTGAGCCAGGCTCCGGCAGCGTCTTTCCTCAACCTTTTCACCACTCGGGAACCAACCTATCCGCCTGAAGGAGAGGGACGCTGGTACGAAGATGACCTTCGACGACGCCTTGCCGAGCTTGGCGATCATCGGCTCACTCAGCTCATAGCGACTCACGCAACTCGAAGCTGGGCGATTTACTTGAACGAATCGCTCGACGAGGTCCTCGCCTTCCATGGCCGCACGCTCCCCGGCCCAAGGCACACCGTGGAGGATGATGAGGCGGACCTTCTCGAACCAACGCTGATCCGCCATCTTCCCGTTGACGTAGCTGGGATGCGACCGGTGAGGCTCGACCACTCGAAGGTGGGAAGCCCACGAGTAGCTCTGATTGACGCGACTGGTCACGGTTACGAGCTGCGCTTCACGGGATTCCACAGGTTGCGGACGTCGTCGCCTAGTGATGCAGCCATCCGTTTGATTGACGAGATCCGCGGGCCCAGCGGACGAACCTGGTTCATCTTCGACCCTGTGGATCAGACGACCCAAAGGAAGCTCGCCGTTCTAGCCGACAGCGCGGAGTGGGTCGAAACCTTGAACGCCGCAGACAGACCTCGACAAGCGACTGGAGAATGAAGCGTTCAGCCGGCTGGTACACCGATCTAAGCGATCCGTTCCGAGTGCGCTGGTGGATTCACACGCTCCGCTGGTGGGACGGAGAAACTTGGACGAATTTCACTGTGTCTCGCAGGTTCGGTTGGGTTCCCGTCGTCTTGATCGGGGCTGCAGCGGCGTGGATCTGGACGATCGATCTTGCCCTTTCGGCAATCCTCGCCCAGGGCGTCGCATCGACACCGCAGCCGAACCAGCAAATGTGGGTCGTCGTCTCCTGGTGTTTACCACTGGTCCCCGTAGGTGGAGCCGTGATCGTTGCAGTCGTCACCATGATCGCGAAACGACGTGCGCGGCCGAACGCCCTTGCCAGCGTCAATGCCTTCTTTTGGCTCAGCATGGCCGTGGCATTCTTAGCCGTCCCAAAGGCCCCATAGAAGCGCCCCGAATCACTTCGGCTCGGGGACATCTTCACGCTATCTGAGGTTCCACGGCGGTGGTCGGGCGGGCGAGATTCGAACTCGCGGTCTCCTGGTCCCAAACCAGGCGCTTTACCGGGCTAAGCTACCGCCCGCGGTTTTTGAGCCGGCTAATTCTAGATAGACTCGGCCCGGTGTCGAAGAAGGTGTCCGAATCGGACGTCCACATTCGGCCGATGCTGGAAGCGGATCTGGACGCGGTGCTCGAGATCACCAACTCGGCATTTCGTGAGCTCGTGGAAAGAACAACAGGGCGCCGGCACGACGGTCCGATGTTCGCCTCAGGCTTGGGTCGCTACCGGCTCAGCCTCGACCCGCTCGGGTGCCACGTCGCGGTGCGCGGCAACGAGGTGGTCGGCGCCAACTTCTCGGTCTTGCGCGGGAGGCTCGGTTGGTTTGGACCCCTCGCTGTGCGGCCGGGCGCACAGGGACTTGGGATCGCTCAGCTCCTCGTGCAGGAATTCGTTCGCTCCGCTGAAGCACGCGGCGCCACGCTGATGGGCCTGGAGACGATTGCCAACAGTCCGCAGCACGTGCATCTCTACATGAAGCTGGGATTTCGGCCCTCGTGGACGGGGATCAGCTTTCGGCGAGAAGCGCGCCCTGGGAAGTTGTCGCCCGGCGTCGAGGTGGATGGCGCTGTTCCTGAACTGAGCTACGCCTATCCCGGGTACGACGCGGCCAATGATGCGCGCGCCACACGGGACACCAACAGCGGGGTCTCGCTCGGCTACAGAGATGGCTTCGCCATATGTCATACCGTCAGCACGCTGTGGGCCGACCCTGCGATCGCCTACGTGCCTCTGATCGTTGCTCCCGACCGCGAGACCTTCGACGTGCTGGTGCGAGCAGTGGAGTCGGTCGCCCGGGAGCACGGAAAGATGCGGGTGGTCACGCAGGTGCCCGGGTCATCACTGGCCACCCAGGATGCTTTGCTCGAACATGGCTACGAAACGGGTGGCGCGGCGCTGAGGATGAAGCGAGGCGAAAGTCTCGACTATGACGCCGGACCGTTCTTCTATTGCGACGACTGGCACTAGTGGCGCCAGCGGCCCCACCCTGACCCTCCCCGGCAAGCGGGGAGGGGAATTCACTCAACTGCGGCCCCACCCTAACCCTCCCCGGCAAGCGGGGAGGGGAAACTCGCTACTTGCGACGGCGGCCGATCGAGAGGATTGAGCCGGCGCTGCCGATGCTGAGAATCGATCCCGCGCTGCCAATGCTCAGGATCGAGCCGGCGCTCCCGATGCTCAAGATCGAGCCCACGCTGCCGATGCTGAACACCGAGAAAGCGCTGAAAAGGCTGGCGACACTGAGCAGGCTGAATACGCTGTAGCGGCTACCGACGCTCGGCTGACTCTTAAATATAGTCACAGATGGCTCAGCGCGCCCGACTTTAGGAGCGCTCCGGCTGCTGCGGCTCGGTGGCTATATTTCCGCTTTTCCTCGGGCGGCATCTCACCGAACGTTTTACCGGTTCCGGGGACCAGGAAGATGGGGTCGTAGCCAAAGCCCGCCTCACCCCGCCATTCAGGCACCACCTCGCCTCGGCACTCTCCCTCGAAGAGCTCGGTGTCGCGGCCCGGCACTGCCAGTGCGATGAGGCAGACGAAGCGCGCGTTCCACGGGCGCGGCACGCCTTCGAGGCGACGCAACAGCTCGGCGGTCCTTTCCTTTTGCGTCGGGCCGAGTCGCGCGGACCGGATGCCCGGAAATCCATCGAGGGCTTGGACCTCGAGCCCCGAGTCGTCGCCCAGCGACGGCAGCCCCGACCTCTCTCGCGCTGCCTCCGCCTTGAGCCTTGCGTTCTCGGCGTAAGTCTCCCCCACCTCGTCGATCTCGGTGTCGAATGCCACCAGGTCGAGTCCGGCCTCAGCCAGGAGGTCGCGGTACTCGCGCAGCTTGCCGGCGTTGCCAGTCGCGATAACCAGTCGCGGGCGATCAGGCAAGCGTCGAGAGCGCGCGCTTCTGAGCGACGATGAGCTCCTTGATGCCCTTCGATGCCAGCGCCAGCATCGAATCGAGGTCGGCGCGCGTGTACGGTGCGCCCTCCGCCGTGGCCTGCAGCTCCACGAGGCGTCCGTCCTCGGTCATCACGCAGTTGAGGTCCGTCGACGCCTGGAAGTCTTCGGTGTAATCCAGGTCGAGCACCGGGGTGCCATCGACAATGCCGCAGCTGACCGCGGCAAGGTACTGGCGGACAGGAATCTCCGGGATCATCCGGACGTCCTTCATCCGCTTCACCGCCATGTAGAGCGCGGCAAACGCGCCGGTGATCGACGCGGTGCGAGTGCCGCCGTCGGCCTGCAGGACGTCGCAGTCGAGGGTGATGGTCCGCTCGCCGATCTTGCCCATGTCGACGGCCGCGCGCAGTGAGCGACCGATCAAACGCTGGATCTCGTGCGTCCTGCCGCCGAGGCGGCCCTGGATCGCCTCGCGAGTCCCGCGGTCATGCGTGGCTCGCGGGAGCATCGAGTACTCGGCCGTGATCCAACCCTGTCCACTGCCGCGCCGATGCGAGGGGACGCGGTCCTCCACGCTGGCCGTGACCCAGACGCGGGTGCGCCCCATCTCGACCAGGCAAGAACCCTCAGCGTGCACGTTGACGCCGAGCTCGATCTTCACCGGTCGGAGCTGGTCGGGCGCGCGCCCATCGCGGCGTGCGGCCGCATCGGTCATCGTCCGAGAAGTTTCAGTAATAGCGCGGTCGCCTCAAAGAACACGTAAAGGGGGACGAACATGATCATAGGGGTCAGGGGGTCGACGCCCGGCGTCAGGAAGTTCGCCAGGATGCCGAGCGCGAGGAACCAGTAAGGCCGCCGCTTATACAGCCATCGCGAGTTGATGATGCGCAGCATGCCCAGCACGAACAGCACAACCGGCAGCTCGAAGACAAGCCCAAACCCGATGACCATGATCAGGACGAAGCTGACGAGCTCGGTGATGTCCGGCAGGTACGTCACATCGGCGGGCGCTAGCGAGCCCAGAACTTTGATGTACAGGGGCAGCGCGAACATCGCGACGCTGACGCCGATGGCGAAGAACACGATCGTCGCAAGCACGAGAGGCAGGACGAATTTCCGCTCGTGCGCATGCAGACCTGGGCTGACAAACCACCAGACCTGCTGGATGATCACAGGCGCGGCCAGCACGATGCCGATATAGATCGCGACCTTCAGCTGGAGCAGCACGCCACCGCCCGGCTGGAGGTAAATCGCGTGGCCGATGCCCGCTCGCACGATCAGAAAAGTGATGATGTCGCGGGCCACGAACACGGCCGCGATCGTGGCCGCGCCCCAGGCGATGAGCGAGATGATCAGCATGCGTCGGAGCGCCTCGAGGTGCTCGATCACCGACATGCGCTGCTCCTCGACCGGGGCGGTGGCTCGAGGGCCGCGCTGAAGGACCCTGTTCAGGAGGGCCATCAGGGAAACCTAGTTCTTGGAGGAATTAGCCTCGGAGGTCGGCGCCTTGGCGGCGGTCTCCGCCGGCGCGGGCTGCTCGGGCGTGGCCTGGGTCGCCTTGGTCACCTCGCTGGTGATCTCGCTCGTCGCCTTCCGGAACTCTCTCATCGCCTTGCCTACCGCGCCGCCCAGCTCCGGCAGCCGGCCCGGCCCAAAGATGATGAGAACGACCGCCAGGATCACGACCAGCCACAGGGGGTGAAAAGGCATTTGAGGCGATTATAGGCCCGGACCCATCAGAGCGAGATCACGGGGAGGTCATGAAACCTTGATCGTGATCGAGGTGATCGCGTCGCTCGACGTGAGGACCTGCGCCTTGTCCAGGCCCGAGGTGACCGTGCCGAAGCGGTTATAGACCGCGCTCGGCCCTGAACCTGGCCAGACCCCCTTCTGGATGAAGAACTGGCTCCCGTTGACGGCTCCGCCCGGCACCCGCGCCATGCCCACCGCCCCGAGGTCCCAACCCGTCGTCGTTGGTTCGTCGGGCAGGTTGTAGCCAGGTCCGCCGCGGCCATCGCCACGCGGATCGCCTCCCTGGACGACCCAGTCCTCCGACTTCCAGAAGATGAGGCCGTTGTAGTAGCCGTGGATCGCCAGAACCACGAAATTGTTGACGGTCACCGGCGCGACCTCCGGGTGGAGCTTGACAACGATCGCGCCCTGGCTGGTGTTGATCGTCGCCTCGAGCTTCTGGGTGCCGGTGATGCACATCGGCTGCGGCCCGATGAACTCGTGCGGCGCGATCTGGGTTGAAGTCGCACAGCCGGCGAGCGCCGACGGGACGGCCGGCTCGAGCGCGTGCTTGATCAGCAGGCCAGAACCTGCGACTGCCGCGATCAGCGCACCGACCACGAGCAGGGCGAGCCACGATTGCCTTTCCCACCCCGACGTCTCGTGCTCATCCGGTTGGACGGGAGCGGCCCTTCGCGACGGCCTCGACTGGCTCACTTCCTGGCCGCTGCCTCGGCGATAGCCTGGACGAGGCCGTGGGTCGTGTACTCGCGGGCCACGATCGCCACCTGCAGGCCGAGCTTGCGCGCCGTGTCCGCTGTGACCGGGCCCATGCACGCGATCTCCGCGTCGCCGAGGATCGCCGGCAGGCGGTCTTCCGGAAACGCGCCAACGAAATTCGAGACGGTGGACGAGCTGGTGAAAGTGATCACGTCTACCCCATCGCCATCGAAAAGGCGGATGAGCGACGGAGCCGCGTCGGCCGGGCTGACCGCTCGGTAGACAGGCAGGATCTCGACTTCAGCACCTCGATTCGCAAGCAGCGATGGTAGAGCGTCGCGCGCGATCTCCGCTCGCGGCACAAGCACGCGGAGGCCCTGCAGCTCCCACCCTTCGAGTGCGTTGGCCAGGCCTTCGGCTGTGTATTCGGATGTCACCAGCTCGGGCCGCAGGCCGCGGGCGGCCAGGGCGTCGGCGGTCTCCTGGCCGATCGCGCAGAGCTTTGAGTTGTGCAGCGCCCGCGCGTCCGAACCTGTGGTCAGCAGCATCTGGAAGAAGATGTCGACCGCGTTCTCCGAGGCGAAGATCACGAGCGCCGTCGTGGTCAGGCTCTTGATCGCGTTCCGCACGCGGTCGTCGGTGGCGAGGCGGCGAATTTCGATGGTCGGTATCTCGATGACCGACGCGCCGAGGTCGACCAGCTCGCGGCGAAAACCGTCTATCTGATGGCGAGCGCGGGTGATGAGGATGCGGCGGCCGTGAAGCGGGCGCTTCGACATGGTGTCGAGGCGGTCTGACATCGCCACGCCCGGCCCAAGCACCAGGAGGGCGTCGCCCCGGAGGCCGTAGGTGGCGGCCTTGCGGGCGAGCTCGCCGAGGGGGGCGCTGACGCGATGCTGGCCGGGCTGCCCTGGGTTGATGATCAGCGCCGCCGGCGTCTCGGGTTTACGGCCGTTCTGGAGCAGCGCGCTGATGCCGGACTCCCACCAGCCCGAAGCGAGCCGGAGGACGACGGTCTCGCCACCCGTGACGAGGCCGAAGCCGAGTGACGCGGAGAGTCCCTCGATGGTCAGCGGAATGCCGCTGATCACCGGCGCCGCAAGCTCGACGATGAGGCCGGGCACCGCCTCGAAATCGATGCCCGCGCGTTCCAATCTTTCCGCGACTGCGCTGCCGCTCGAGAACGCGTATGGGTTGCCCGGGAAGAGCACGGCGACTCTTTTTCCACTGCGGGCCAGCTTGATCACCTCTTCGGTTGACTCGAAGGGGGCGATATCGGCCGTTGCGGGTGCGAGGTGCAGCAAGCCGGCGCCGCAGCCGTCGCAGTTGCGGATCACATCTGATTGCTTGATCGCCTCAACGGCCTGCACCGTGGCCAGCCCAGGATGACCTGGTCCAACCCCTACAAGCCTCACTCTGCTCATACCACCATGCCCATGTCCGTCCCCACCCGGGACACGGGTAGACAGGTTAGAGCTTTCGGCTGACCACGTAGTCGGCGAGGGCCGCGAGCGCGTCGACCGCTTCGGTGCGGGGCAATTTGTTCAGGTGCTCGAGCGCTTTTTTCGCGTGCGCGCGCGCTTGTTCCAGTGCACGCTGCGGGCCGTCACTGTTGAGCACAGCTTCGACGACGTTGCGCGCTTCGTCCTCGGTGAGCCTGCGGTCGTCTTCGATGTCGATCGAGGCGAGCATCAGTGGAAGAGTTGCAAAGCCTTCTCTTATGTCGTGGCCTATCGGTTTGCCGACCTCCCCTTCGGTGCTGGTGTAATCGAGCACGTCGTCAGCGATCTGAAAGGCGAGCCCCAGCTCGCGGCCATATTCGCGAAGCGCTGCTCGCGGTTCTTTATCCAGCTCGCCGAGCAGGGCGCCTATGTCGCAGCACGCCGCCAGCAGCGCTGCGGTCTTGGCCTCGATGCGGCGCATGTACTCGTCCACGCCCGTGCTGTAGCGGTAGCGGATCGACTGCTGCCTGACCTCACCGGCGCAGATCTCCATCACGGCTTGCGCAAGGACGGCGACGACCTCCGGGGTGTTCGTCCATGCGGCCATCTCGTAGGCCTTGGCGAAGTAGTAGTCACCGACGACTATCGCCGGCTCGTCGCCAAGGGTCGCCGCGACGGTCGGCCGGCCGCGCCGGGTCGGCGAGCGATCGATGACGTCGTCGTGGATGAGCGTCGCCGCGTGTGTGACCTCGACCGCCATGGCGGCGGACAGCGTGTGGCCGGAGTCGTAATTGCCACACATCGCCGATAGGAGGACGAGCGCCGGCCGGATCCGCTTGCCGCCAGCCTCGAGGAGCGCTGTCATCGGCGCGGCGACCTCGGGAGGGTCTTTTGCAACGATCTTTCTGACGAGGTCCTCGACGACACGGAGCTCAGGGCCCGCCGGCCCAAAAAGTGCGACCTGTTCCGTCAAGCGCCCTTGACCGAGAGCCGGTAACCGAGCCCCGGCACAGCCTCCAGGCTGACCCCTGTGTTCGGGCGCTCGGACAGCTTGCGGCGGAGCCGCTGCACGTGCGGGTCGACCGAGTGATCGTCGAGGTCGTGCGGGTAGCCCCACACTTTGTCCCGCAGCTGCGCGCGGGTCAGCACGCGTTCGGGGTTGGCGGCGAGCACCGCGAGCAGGTTGAACTCGGTCATCGTCAGCGTGATCTCTTCGTCGCCGATCTTGACGCGACGAGCAGCGTTGTCGATCTGGAGCGCACCAATGCTCAGGACCCCTTCGCGGCCGCCACCGGTTTCGGCCAGCGCGGAGCGTCTGAGATGTGCGTTGATGCGCGCGGCGAGGATGCGCGAGTCAAAAGGCTTGGTGATGTAGTCGTCGGCGCCGACCTCGAGGCCGACGACCTCGTCCATCTTGGTCGAGCGGCCGGTGAGCATCACCATCGGGCTCACGACGCCAAGGCGACGCAGCTCGCGAATCACCTCGGTGCCGCTGATGTCCGGCAGGACCCAGTCGACGAGCACGAGGTCGGGCTGCGAGCTGCGACCGAGCTCGATGGCCTGCGCGCCGGTGCCCGCCTCGACCACGTCGTGTCCCTGGAGGCGGCATACCTCGGCCACCAACATGCGCACCGGTACGTCGTCCTCGACGACGAGGATGCGGCGCCGTCTACGTGGCGGCTGCGTGGTCAGTTGCGGATAGGAGGCGCGAAACCCACCCGTCTAGACTCACGGGCTGAGCGCTTCGGTCTGCGCATCAGGATCACGCGCTTTTCCCCCCCGTCCATCACGCTCGCAAGCTCCCACCCGTCGGCCGCCGCCTCGTGGAGGATCTTGACCACCGTGACGCCGTCGGCAACCTGGGCCACGCTCAGGACCTTGGTCGAGTACTCCCACTCCCGACTCGGCAGCCCGACCGCCGGCACGAGTCCCGCGGCGGTGCCGCGCGCGCCATCCGGTTGATTCGGTTGCGGCTCGGGCTCGTCGGGGTCTTCGTCGGGCTCCTCTTCGAATCGATGGTCCATCGTCGTCGATTGTAGGCCCACGACGACGCAATACCCCCGGCGGGGGTCGAACCCGCGCTGGACCGGGTTTAAGCCGGCTGCCTCTGCCATTGGGCTACGGGGGCGTTGTTCATTTTGCCCTTGTTATCCGTAGTCGAAAAAGCCCTTACCCGTCTTGCGGCCCAGCCTGCCTTCTTCGACGAGCTTGCGCAGCACTTCGGGTGGCGCGGGACCATCTCCAATTCGGTGCCGGTCCTGCATGGCGCCATAGAAGATGTCGAGGCCGCTGAAGTCGAGCAGGTGGAACGGACCCATCGGCCAGTTGAGTCCCTTTTGAACCGCGATGTCGATGTCCTCTGCGGTGGCGTAGCCGCCTTCGAGCAGGCGCATCGCCTCCTCCGACGCCGCAAAGAGGATGCGGTTGACGATGAAGCCCCAGATTTCCTTTTTGAGGAGCACCGGAGTGCGATCGATGCTCCGTATGAAGTTCATCGCCGCCTCGACGGTCTCATCGGCGGTCTTCGGCCCGCGCACCACCTCGCAGAGCTGCATGACCGTGACCGGGTGGAAGAAGTGCATGTTGCAGCAGAGGTGCGGGCGGCCGGTCGCGTCAGCCAGGCGGCTGATTGCGATGGTGCTCGAGTTGCTCGCGAGGATCGCGTCCTTATTGGCGTGCTTGCCCAGGTCTTCGAAAACGCTCTTCTTGGCGTCGAAGTTTTCGATCACCGCTTCGATCACGAGGTCTGCGGCGGCAGCGGGCTTGGTCAGCTCCTTCGAATCCACAATGCGCGCCAGAGCCGCGTCCGCGTCGCTTCCCGTCAGCCGGCCTTTCTCGACCGAGCGATCGAGCAGCTTTCGGTTCTGAGCGCGGGCCCGTTCGAGCTGGCCCGCCACGGTGTCGACCAATGTCACGTCATGGCGGCCACTGAGCGCGGTCTGGAGCGCGATCTGCGAGCCCATCGTCCCCGCGCCGACGACGACCACGCGCTTCAATTCATGCATGCGGGTGAGCATGAAGCAATTCGAGGCCGCGGCGCAGGAGGCGATCGACTCCATCCCGGAGCAATTCCTGCCCTATCTCGAGAACACGGTGTTCCTCTTGGAAGAGCGCTCCGTGGAAGGGTTGATGGGCCTGTACGAGGGCGCGGGCGCGCTCGGTGCGGGCGAGGGGATGCCTGAGCGAATCACGTTGTTCAAGCGATCGCACGAAGACGCGACTCGGTCGATGGCGGAGCTCGTGGAAGAGGTGCGGCGCACGATCCTCCACGAGGTCGGGCATCACTTTGGGATGGACGAGGACGATCTTCCTTATTAGTGCAGCGACCAGAACGAGCGGTCCCACAGGATGAGCGGGTCGCCCCGGCCCGCGGCCGCAGCCTGGACCTCGCCGACGAAGATGTCGTGATCCCCCGCCGGGTGAACCTGGACCAGGCGGCATTCGAGCCACGCCGCGCAGCCCTCCACGAGCGGAATTCCATTCACGCCGAGGTGGTGCGGCAGCGTGCTCCATTTCGGGTCGATCGAGGGAGCCCGGCCGGCGAAGCGGTCGGCGATGAACTCCTGGGAGCGCGTGAGGAGGCTCACGTTGAAGGCTTTTTGGGCGAGGATCGCGGCCCGCGTCGCCGAGTCGCGCTCGAGGCCGACCAACACCATCGGCGGCTCGAGCGAAATCGAGACGAGGCTGCTCGCGGTCAGGCCGCGGAACTCGTCCCCCGCCCGAGTGCTGATGACCACCACACCCGCCGGAAGGTGCGCCATCACGTCGAGAAAGGCCTGGTCTGCCACGTTCCGCCAAGAGTAGGGCGGCCCCGACCTCGCGGGTAGAATTCGAGTTCGGACGCTCGAAGGCGACGTAGCCAAGTGGCAAGGCAGAGGTCTGCAAAACCTCCATCCCCAGTTCGATTCTGGGCGTCGCCTCCAAACCAAACCGAGGAGTGGGAACGGGCTAGTTTTTGATCCGCCTGCCCACGATCAGCATCCCGGCCATGATGGCGATGGCAAGGACGAACAACACGAAGTCACCCGGACCGTCATGCGATGTCCGGCACGACTTGGCGAAACATCCGTACGTATGAAACGAGTAGACAGCCCAACCCACGATCAGCACCCACAGGGCAGCCATCAAGCCATAAAAGACAACCTTCATCGATGACGTAACGCGTGCCCGGGCAACGACCTACACTCGACTCCAGAGCATGGCCGTTTCGCCAATCAAAATGCCGCAGCTCGGCGAGTCCGTGACCGAGGGCACCGTCGACAAGTGGCTCAAGCACGAAGGCGACTTCGTCAAGCGCGATGAGCCGATCGTCGAGGTCGTGACCGACAAGGTCAACGCCGAGATCCCCTCCCCTTTCGAGGGCAAGCTGGTGAAGATCGCCGTCACCGAGGGCGAGACGGTTCGGGTGGGAGCGGTGATCGCCCAGATCGAGACCGGCGCCGCGCCGGCGACGGGCGCCCCCACGCCTAAGGAGAAGGAGAAGGCGACGGCAGGCGTGGCCCACCCCGAAGTGCCTCCCGAGCCGGCCGGCGGCCGCGCCCCGACTCCAGTGGCAGCCCCGCCCGTCGGAGCCGGTGACGGGGGCGAGCACCAGCGGCTCTCCCCGGCGGTGCGCAAACTTGCGGCCGAGACGGGCATCGACCCTGCCTCGCTTCGAGGCTCCGGCCTTGGCGGCCGGGTGACCCGCGACGACGTCCTCGCTGCGATGGATCAGGGCAAGACCGCTACTGCGCCGCAGGCACCTCCGTCCGCAGCACCGGCGCCGCAGCGAGTCGACGGCAAACGCGAGGAGCTGGTGAAGCTCAGCGTCATGCGCAAGTCGATCGCCGAGCATATGGTGCGGAGCCTCGCGACCTCGCCGCATGCGTGGACCCTGCAGGAGGTCGACGTCACCAACCTCGTCCGCTATCGGGATGCCGAGAAGGACAGCTTCAGGGCGCGTCACGGTACCGCGCTCACCTACCTTCCATTCGTCGCCCAGATCGTCTGCGAGGCGCTCAAGCAATTCCCCTGGCTCAACTCCTCGTGGAGCGACGAGGGGGTGGTCCTGAAGCGTTACATCAACCTGGGGATAGCAGTCGCCATCCCCGACGGGCTGATCGTCCCGGTGGTAAAGGACGCCGACAGCCTGGGCTTCACCGACCTGGTGCGCGTGCTCAACGACCTGGTCGAGAGGGCGCGCACCAAGCAGTTGAAGCCGGACGACGTGCAAGGTGGCACCTTCACGCTCAATAACACCGGTGCCACGGGTTCGATCGCGAGCCAACCGATCATCAATCAGCCGCAGGCCGGGATCCTGACTACGGAGTCGATCGTCAAGCGCGCGGTGGTGGTCGACGACGCAATCGCGATGCGCCACATCATGAACATCTGCTTGAGCTTCGACCACAGGATCATTGACGGCATGACGGCGGGTCAGTTTCTCACTGCGATCAAGAAGCGGCTCGAGGAATGGACCCCCGGTAGCATTCGGCTGTGAGCGTGAGCGAACCGCTGCGCCTGGAACCGATCCCACAGTGGATCCGCGTCCGCGTCAGCGAAGGCGGCAACTTCAAGGAGCTCAAGCAGATCGTCCAGGCCCGGCGCCTGCACACCGTGTGCGAGGAAGCTCGCTGTCCCAACATTTTCGACTGCTGGAACCGGCGTACGGCGACGTTCATGATCCTCGGCGATGTATGCACCCGAGCCTGCCGCTTCTGCGCCGTGACCTCAGGACGGCCGTCAGAGCTCGACCTCGGCGAGCCGCTGCGTGTCGCCGAGTCGGTGGCCGAGCTCGGTCTCAAGCACGCGGTCATCACCTCGGTCGACCGGGACGACCTGCGGGACGGCGGCGCGGGGATTTTCGCCCGAACCATCAGTGCCATCCGGCGGCGAAGTCCTGGCACGACGATCGAAGTCCTCACCCCGGACTTCCAGGGTGATTTCAACGCGGTGCGCACCGTGGTCGAAGCGCGACCCGACATCTTCAACCACAACACCGAGACGGTGCCCCGCCTTTACGCACGAATCAGGCCGAAGGCCGTGTATGCGAACAGCCTGGCCTTGCTGCGTCATGTCAAAGCGCTTGCGCCGGAGATGGTCACCAAATCCGGGCTGATGGTCGGGCTCGGCGAAACTGAGGACGAGCTGCTCAAAGTGTTCCGCAACATGCGGGCGCACAACATCGATGTGCTGACGGTCGGGCAGTACCTTCGCCCGTCGAAAAAGCATGCCGAGGTCGTTCGCTACTACCCGCCCGAGGAATTCGTGCGCTTGAAAGAACAGGCTCTCGCCATGGGCTTTGGCCATGTTGAAGCCGGCCCGCTCGTGAGGTCCTCCTACCACGCTGATGAACAGATCCCTGCCGCGCGTAAGAGCCTGCTGGCTGGGTAGCGTCCCGTACCGGCGCGCCTGGGACCTCCAGGCCGAGCTGGTGCGGGAGCTGCGAGAGGGAACCGGCCAGGACACCCTCCTGCTGCTCGAGCACCCGCATGTGTACACGATGGGCAAGGCGGCATCCGAAGAACACCTGTTGTGGGACGAGGCGGAGCGCCGGGGGCGAGTGGTCGAGGTCGTGTGGTCAGACCGCGGTGGCGAGGCCACGTACCACGGCCCCGGCCAGCTGGTGGGTT